>ERZ1026800.358-NODE-358-length-40812-cov-4.658547_pt1 | contig 40812 bp, 31 predicted proteins | sample MGYA00520873_ERZ1026800 | MGnify/ENA primary metagenome ERZ1026800 (study PRJEB33270, sample SAMEA104284475) | anaerobic digester metagenome | biome: Anaerobic digester microbiome; feature: mesophilic sludge digester; material: Anaerobic digester biomass | place...
TCATTAACCAGCTTGCCGGCGTCCCGGTGCTGGAGCTTGTGCGCTGGCTGCCCTTCATCTTCAACATGCTGTCCATTCTGCCGTTGTATTTCCTGTCCAGGCGGATTTTGGGCGGGCAGGTCAAACCTCTCTTTGCCACGCTGGCATATGCCACGCTCAAGCCGGGTTATTACTGGTTGATCATGGGTGGCGGATTGACCCGCTCACTCGGGATGCTTTTCGGGTTGACCACCCTGGTGCTCTTTTGGGATGCCCTGCAATCCCGGCGCTGGTTTTCCGGGAGGTTGATCGCTGCCGGGGTATGTTTTGGATTGACCGGAGCCTCCCATATTGAAATCGTTATGCTGACGGCGGCGGTGTTGGGATTGTTTTGCTGTTTTCACAAAGGGTTTTGGCGTTCAATTGCCCGGGTGACGGTTGTGGGTGTGCTGGGATTGCTGGTAGCCGCGCCCTACTGGGTTCAGGTTCTGCATTTTCACGGATTGCAACCCTTCCTGGCGGCATCCGGTTCCGGAAATATGTTTTCGATCGGCATCATTCCACTTCTGATTGGCGAACAGGTCATTGACGAACCCTACATGACAATGTTTGGGGTGCTGCTGCTGATCGGCACGGGCTCCCTGCTGCTGCGCCGGCAGTATCTTTTGCTGGTGTGGATCCTGGTGATCCTGGTGGTCGGCTACCGCAGCCTGGCGCGCAGCAGTCTGATTCCGGCTGCCATGATCACCGCTGTGGCAATCCAGGATGTGCTGATTCCGGCATTTGAGCGGATCCAAAAGGAAGTTCAACGAAAAAATAAAAACAGCCGATCCCGCTACCCGCTGGCTTTTTTAATTCCCATCATCATCTTTATCCAGGCATTTGGGGCATCCTTCCTGTTCAATATCCGGCACCAGGCGGACCTGGTGGTGCCGGAGGGAACCGTGGCTGCCCTGCGATGGGTCAGTGAAAATACCCCCGCGAATGCGAATTTTGTTGTGATGCCTTCCGCAGATGGCTGGTGGGAGGATTCCACCCAGGAATGGTTCCCCACCATGGCAAAGCGTCATTCACTCACAACCGTCCAGGGTTATGAGTGGCTCGGAACCATGCAACAACGAACCGATCTCAGCCGGGACCTGTTCATGGGCGCCTTTGAGGATGATCCCCAAAAATTCCAGGTCGCCCTTCATCGCGCCGGAGGATCCTGCGATTACATCCTGTTTGATTTTCACTATATGTTATTACGTATCGGTCCGAAGCTTGATCGATGGCTGAACCAAACCCACACAATTGTCCATCAGCAGGATCAGGTTGTCATCTACCAACGCAACAAGCCGTAAGGAAATTCATGAGGTGAACGAATGACCATTCTGGGCATTGCACAGGCTGATTTTCATGTGGGGGATGCCAATTACAATCAAACGCTCATCCGGCGCCTGCTGGATGAGGCGGAGAAGAAAGCGGTGGAAATCCTGGTGTTTCCAGAGCTGGCAAATTCCGGCTATGTCTTTCTGGATGAACAGGAGGCGCATGATTCCGCGGAATCCATCCCGGGTGGACCGGCATGCCGGCTGCTGGCGGAGTGGAGCCGCGGCAGCCGCCTGGCGGCATGTGGCATCTGCGAACTGGACGGCAGCGGGCTATACAATTCAGCGGTCATTTTTGCCGGCGGGCAGCACCGCGCCACCTACCGCAAGGTGCACCTTTACCTGCGCGAGAAACTGTTCTTCACCCCGGGGGATGCGGAACCGCCGGTTGTTGAATTCAATGGCTGGCGGGTGGGTTTGATGATCTGTTTTGACTGGGCGTTCCCGGAAATGGCGCGCATCCTGGCGCTGAAGGGCGCCCAGGTGATTTTGCATCCCTCGAACCTGGTGTTGCGCAATGCCCAGAGGGCAATGATCATCCGCGGGCTGGAAAATGCCGTCTTCACTGTGACCGCCAACCGGATTGGCAGCGAGCGCAACACCCCGTTTTCCGGTGGCAGCCAGGTGGCATCCCCGGCGGGGGAGGTGCTGGCGCAGGCGTCGGAGGATTTCCCAGGTGTGTTGACGGTGGACGTGGATTTATCGAAAGCGGATGATAAACAATACACTTCAATGAATCATTTGTTCAATGACCGCCGTCCGGAACTGTACCGCCGGCTGGTCATGTAGGGATTGACCGGTTTACCCCTGTCCGGGGGAACTGTCAATCTTCAGGGTGATCACCAACGCCAGCACCAGGCATACCCATCCAAATCCATCAAACCGGATGAAGCGTTCCACCGTGCCGCGCAGGATTTCATGCCCCGGCTCCAGGGTGAGCAGCAGAATGGTCTCACCCACCGCACCGATGAACTGCATCACCACCGCCTGCCACAAGGACACCCTTTGCCGCACCGGCTGCCACAGCGCCACGGCATAGGGCACATTCCACATCAGGAAGAGGATGCCCAGACCGCGAATCATGCCCTCCCCGGCGGCGCCGGTGAGTTCAAAACCCGGGGCATAGGTTGCCGGTGCCACGAGAAACACCACAGCACAATCCACGTTGAAGAAGAACACCACAAAGATCAACGCCCGCGCCACCCACAGCCGGATGAGGTCGTTTTTGGTTTTCATAAGATGATTATATCCACAATGTCAGTGCGGTGCGCCTTGCCGGGGGATTCCTTCCGTGAATGCCCGGGATTTCCTTGTTTCGCCGGGAAGGATGGGGGTGGAAATATCCCAAAAATCACCCCTGCCTCCATTATAATAAATGAAAATCCTTCCCCCTGACCTCCCCCCATGAAGAACTTTCCGCCCATCACCACTGCTTTACGCTGGTTCCTGCTGGCAATGATCCTGGCAAACATTGCCGGAGAAATGTACTATTCCCTGCTGCCGATTTATCTGCGTGAGCTGGGTGCCACGGTGCGCCAGATCGGTTTGCTCTTCTCGCTCTCGGCGGTGGTCATGATGGTGTTGCAGCTGGTGGGCGGCTGGCTTTCGGACATGCTGGGCAGGCTGAAGGCGGTTGCCATCGGCGCCTGCATTGCCACGCTGGGTTATTTTGGCATGGTGCTGGCTCCCTCGTGGGAGTGGGCGCTGCCCGCCCTCTGCCTGGAATATGTCTCCGGGGCGTTGGTGGCGCCCAGCTACGGCGCCTTCGTGGCGGAACAATCCAGCGAGGAAACCCGCGGGCGGGTCTTTGGCATATTTGATGGAATCTTCATGATGGTTGTGGTCATTGGTCCACCCATTGCAGGGGTCATCTCACACCGCTTCGGCTTCCGCACCATGCTGGTGGCAGCTGCCAGCCTTTATACCTTTACCACCTTCCTGCGGGTCTGGATGGCATTCCGTTACCCGGATCACAGGGATCGTTCCGGTATGCGCCTGACCGGGCGCCAGTTCCTGGGTGATCTGCGCTCGATGGCTGTGCTGGTGTTGGGCGGCGGGTTATTGTTATGGCTGTTCATCATGGATGGCATGAGTGACGTTGCCTTCCAGCTCACCGGTGACCTGCAGCCGCTGTACTTGAATATGATGGGCAATTTGAATGTCGAGCAGATTGGCTGGCTGACCTCCCTGCTGGGGCTGGCGATGATGCTGACCGCCCTGCCCTCCGGCTGGATTTCCGATCACCTGGGCGAACGGGTGGCAATTCTCAGCGGGTTCCTGCTGCTGATCAGCGGATTTGTTGTGTTCCTCAACGTGGGAAGTTTCATCGGATTTGCGGCGGCGTTCATCCTGATGGGGCTGGGCAATGGCATGCTCTGGCCGGCATACGATACGCTCATCTCCAAAGCCGTGCCGGAAAACCAGCGCGGGGTGGCATTTGGCTTGTTCCGCTCCAGCATTGGCGTCATTTCACTGGCGGCGCCCTGGCTGGGTGCGCAGCTCTGGGAGCGTTTTACTCCAGGAACCCCGTTTTTCCTGACCATCGGTTTGATGCTGGCTGCTTTCGGTGTGGTCTGGTTCAAGTTTAAACGGGTGAACCAGACGCAGCCGGAGGAAAAATTAAAATGAAGGATATATCCGAAGCCTACGACCTGAGCCTGGAAGGGTGGAGTTCTCTCTGCCGCCGGTTGAACCGGAGGGTTTATTTCCCGGGCGGGGTTGAGACCTCGGCAGGAATCATCTACTGGGTGCGGGAAGCCCATTACAACCGGCTGGATGCCGCCCTGGAGTCTTTCCAGTCTGCCGGAATGCAGCATATCAGTGAACTGGCGGTTGTCCTGCGCACTCCCAAACGGGGGCAGGAGATGACCGCCCGGCTGGGGGTTGCGGGGGAAATTTTACGGATCCTCAAGCACGATATTGGAATGTGGCTGCCGGCGGCAGTTTCCCTGGCGGAAACGGAACTGCACCAGCACTTCCCGGGGGAAATTGCAGCTTTGGCGGATGCTGGCATCCAAAACCAGCTGGAGATGATCTCAAACTGCCAGACACCGGCGGAGCGGGATGTGCTTGCCAGCCGGACGGGGATTGAGATCCGGACAGTCGGGGAAATCACCCGCTGGTGTGATTTCAGGCGCACCGGAAAAAACCTCGACCATATCCGTACCCGCATCTACTACGAAATGGGGCTGGATACCTGGCAAAAATGGACGGTCAGTACCCCGCAGGCAATCATCAGCCGGTTTGCGGAGTACATCCACCGGCAGGGCATGGAGGAGACCCGGCTTGTGCCCTTCCCCAAAGAAGTCTGCAACGGAATTGAATGGGCGAAGCTGCATTTAAGCATCTACGAAGTGGAATGGAGCCATCAATAACAGGATAAACATAATGTTTATTTTAATCCGATAGTCAGGTCTAAATTGTCAGATTTCATGTACAATATAATCAAGTAAATTAGTTCCACCGATACCGGGGATTATCCAATTTCAGGCATTCATCCCCATTTCAGTCCCCTGGCAATTTCAAGATCATCCCTCAGGCAAAATTGATGTGCCTGGATTGAAAACAGATCCTTTGGAATCCGACCAGGTACATCAGGAGGTACCAGCCGATGCAAATTACCCGCCAAGCTGACTACGCACTGCGAGCCATGCTTTATCTCTCAAAACTGGAAATCCCCCAGCGTGCATCCACCGGCCAGATTGCTGAAAAGATGCACATTCCATCATCCTTTTTAGCCAAGATTATTTCCCAGCTCTCCATTGCCGGGTTGATCCACACATCCCGCGGAGCGCGCGGCGGTGTATCCCTTGCCCGGCATCCTGAGACGATTTCCGTACTGGAGGTCGTGGAAGCCATTGATGGTCCCATGGCTCTGAATGAGTGTACATCCGGCGCCAATGGCTGCCCCTTTGGAGAGGAATGTCCGTTGCGCCCGATCTGGTGCAACACCCAATCCGAATTGATTGAGAAGCTGCGCAACACCAATTTCCACCAGCTTGTCACCTCGCATAACTGAGCGCAACCGGCGCTGAACCGGAGACTGTTATGGCAAAAAAGACAACCGGCATAAATCGAAACTGGCTGATGATGTTGGACAGCGGGATCGTGGTCATCGATTGGGGCGATGGCTTGTACCAGGATATTATCACTGGCAAGTTCATGCGCTGCAACTCTGAAGAGATCAGCCATGTGGCGATGGAATCAGAGTTGATTTACTTGAAAAAAGTGGGTCGGATTGATGACTTCGACAGCAAACACGTGTATGTCCACGGTTTACCCGAACGTCCCACATCCACCATTGATTAATTACATACCAGCTTGATTTACTTGAAGCGCTTATCGCGTTCCAGCATCAAGCGCAAGCCTGTTTCCAGGGGAATGGCAGGCTGATAATTCAACATCTTGCGCGCCAGGGTTAAATCCCCCCACAGGCGCGCCGGTCCGCGGTCACTGCGCGGGTTGTTGATCACCTCGGGTTTTCCACCGGTCACGCTGGTCACCAGTTGTACCAGGTCGTATACACTGGTTTCCATCCCGCTGCCCACATTGATCACCATCTGGTTGATCCCCTCGGCGGTGGAGGCGGCAAGCATGGCGGAGACCACATCATCCACGTAGACGTAATCGCGGGTCTGCATGCCATCCCCGTGGATGACAATGGTGCCGTCCTGGATTGACTGCTTCAGGAAGGATGGGATCACCGGGGCATGGACAGGGGGTATGTGCTGACCCGGTCCGTAGGCATTGAACACCCGCAGGCTGACCGTCTCAATCCCCCACAGACCGCCGATGGTGCGCACATAGTATTCCGCTGCCAGTTTGGAAACGGCGTAGGGCGAGCGCGGGTTGGGCATGGCAGTCTCCCGCACCGGCTGAATTTTCTGACTGCCATAGACTGCTCCGGAGGAGATGAACACCACCCGCCGCACTCCCACATCGCGCATGGCTTCCATTAACGTGACCGTGCCGCCCACGTTGACCAGATTGTACTCGCGCGGGTAAAGCACCGATTCCGGCACCAACACCCGCGCCGCCAGGTGATAGACGCAATCCACGTCCTGCAGGATCGTCCAAAGCATGGGGCGGTCGTTGACATCGCCACGGGTAAATTGGACATCCGGCAGCAACACCGCCGGATCACCGGTGGAACAATCATCAATTCCGCGTACCGAGTGCCCCTCCCTCACCAGGTGATTTGCCAGTGCCGAGCCCAAAAAACCCGCCGCGCCGGTGATCAGAATACGCATGGGATAAATTATAGCACAGAGAAATCAGACAGGACGGACAGCGCGGCGCGCAATCCCTCCAGAATGACATCCAGGCTGAGGGTGGGCATGATTTTCTCACGCGCCACCGCCTGCCGGGGCAGCGAGGGCAGGTGAATGAAACCTGCCGGAAGGGTTGCGCCGGTCTGCGCCAGATGGTGCAGCAGGGCGTACATTACCTGGTTGCAGAGATATGCCCCGGCACTCAGGGACAATTCAGCGGGGATGCCCGCTGCCAGCATGGCTGCCAGCATGGCGCGCAGCGGCAGTGTGGAAAAGTATGCCGCCGGTCCAGCCGGGTCGATGGGCTGGTCGGTGACCGTCTCACCCAGGTTGTCGGGGATGCAGTAATCCATGAGGTTGATTGCCACCCGCTCAAGGGAGAGGGCGGCACGCCCGGCGGCTTCGCCCAGGCAGACAACCGCCTGCGGCTGGCTGGCTTCCAGCATTTCCAGCAGGCGCGCCGGTCCACCCTGGTGGTCGACGGGCAGGATGGCGGTGGTAATTTCAATGCCGGGGGGCGGGTTTTGTTTCAGGGCGCGCGCCGCCTCCATGGAGGGGTTGACGGGACTGCCTGCGAAGGGTTCAAATCCGGTGATGAGTATGTGCATGTGAGAAACCTCCATGAATTATTGTACACCGGATCCCAATGCAGGTCGGGTTGAGTGCGTATCATTCCAGACCACAGCCGGGGCAGGGACAAGCCCTGCCCCGACCGGTGAAAAACATCAAAAAATACGTTAATCAACGGGTGATCAGCGGCATCCAGACAATCGACACGGGCTCCCGGCAGACCAGCAGCCGTTCATGGGTGTCATAAAGTGTCGAGCCATCCGAATCAACCCCGCCGGTTGCCCATAAGGCGGAGCGGCTGGCGCCTCCGCCCAGGGAAGCCCTTGCCTGGTTGAGCGCCGGCAGCGCGGGCGAGGTCAACCAGGAATTTAACCCGGGGACATACATGCCGGTGTGATTCACGCTTGAAAGGGTTGAATCGCGGATGCCGCCAAAAAGGAATAGCGCATCCCGGGCAACCCCGCCAGCCTGGAATGACCACCCGGTGTACTCATCGTTGGTCGGCAGGGGTTCAGCGTAGTTCCATTCCGTGCCGTCAAAAATTTCCATGCTGGGGTTGTTCACAAGCCCCAGTTCATTTGTTCCGCCGGCAGCCGCCAGTTTACCATCCAGCCAGCCGGCAACGAAATCCGTCCGGGCGGTCTGCATTGGAGCCAGCTCTGTCCAGGTTTGGGCTGCCACATCCAGCACCCAGACCCGGTTGGTTGGAATCGAACCCCCGGCGCCATCATCCACCAAGCCTCCCAGACGGTATATCCTGCCGGATTGTGCATCCACTGCGACGGAATAATTCCTGGCGCCGATGAAATGATCGCCCGCCGGGATTGTGCTCCAGGCATCCATCCCGGTGTCATAGACATAGGTATTTCCATCCCAGGTTTCCGTCAATGCCCCCGGAATATATATCCTCCCGTCAACCACCCCGGCTTGAACACCAGACAGGTTGACCGGTGCGGGAGACATTTCCTCCCAGGCATCCGAGGCGATGGTATAGCGATAATTGGTGTTCACCGTCGATAATTCATCGGATGTACTCATGCCGCCAATGACAAAGACATGGTCCCCGGTTGCGGTTTCAGCGGCGTTCATGCGCCCTTCCGGAAGGGGCGACATGATCGTCCAATCCCCCGATATACCCAGGTAGGAAGTCTGGACTGTCGATTGCACCATACCGCCCGGCAGATTCCGGGGGATGGCTGTCACCACCAGGCTGTCGCCCTCCATCAACTCAGCCTGTTTCGGGACTTGAACTGAAACAGTCACATCCAGGCTGCCGCCTGCCGGGACATCCACAACCGCTGGTTCCAGAACCGCGTCCCAATTGTGACCGGTAAGTGACAGGTCCACTATTTGGGAGGTGGCACAACTCACCGACAGGGTTTGACTGGAGGTTTCACCCTGGCAGGCATTCCCAGCCGAGGATGATATGGAACAGGGGCAGGGGTAATTCATTTGAGCCACTGCGACATTATCCAGATAAATATTCCCCCCGGTCATAAATAATCCAGCAAAACCCAACTTTACCGTGGATTCGCCGGAATATTCAGAGAGATCAACCTTGTGCAGATCCCAGCCGGGTTCATCATAGGAAGGATAATAGCGCCAAAAGTGAATGCCGGTAGAAAACCAGTTGGCGCCATCATCCAATGATATTTCGATTCTTATTCCGTCATTGTACTCAGGTCTTACCAAATCATGGTACATCTGGAAGACCAGTTGATACGGCTTATCCGCCGGCAGGGAAAAGGTTGAAGTCTCCAGCCGGGTGGAGACATAATATCGATTAAATGCGCAAGTAAAGCACGTCGCATACTCCCCGCCATACACCGGGCGCCCGCTGGATACTTTCAGCCATGGATACCTCATATGGAAATAAGACATTGACCAGCCGGGCGGCGGGAACCCCTTTTCTTCAAAACCGGAAAACAGGAGAGGTATGTCTGCAACAAGGTAGGTGTTGGCGTTCAGGTCCACGCGCTCCGGCTCGGCTTCCCCATCGGTGATGCTGGCACTGCTGAAAACCACCGAATTGCACAACACTTCATCTGGCTGCACTTCAAAGGATACCTCCACGGTTGTATTCTGGCGGACCCCTCCCGACCAGGTGATCCGGTTGTTGTCCTCATCGTAACTGCAAATTCCATTATTACAAGCCAGGCTGTCCGGGATGTAAAACATTCCCTCCGGAATGGGAGTGGTCATGAAGGTGCCCATGCTTGCCAGACGACCCGTATTGGTGATGGAGATCACCTGGGATATGGGCGATCCATTCAGGGATACCGGAGCCAGGTTAATTTTGGAGGTTGTAAAGTTTGCCGTTGGTGGCGTGGGTGTCCAGGTATAGGTTAACCCCGTGGCAGGGTAGACCGTCGGGGTGAGCAGCATTGTATCGTAGTTATCGTCGCTGCGGTCGGAGTTCGACCAGTCGGTGGTTGTGGTCCGGCTTTCGTAATCAAAATTCCCGGTGCCCTTAATACCCACCTGGGGATGGCGGGTAAAATCGTTTATTTGAAAGGTGCCATAAACAAATTCGACAATATTTGTCCCTTCATATAGTCGCACCTGGTAGTATAACCTTGATAGTTCTCCAAAATGGCGAAAATCCTTCCACTGGATGACAAAAATCCGTTCCGGCGCCGTGCCCAGCAGCTGTGAACGTAACTCGGCATGGATATTCCCCTGCTGATGATCAGAATGAGGAGATACCAGGTTGGAACAAATTTCGGCGTCCGGGTTGCTGATGGCATCGTAGGAGCACATATCGGTATAACTTCTTTCACCAAACCGGACAAATCCATTGGTGTTGATGCTCACCTGGGTGAAGTTTATTTCATTAAATTCAAAGGTAAAACCGATATTTACGTTATTGTAATTTCTATTATAGAGGTATTCGCCCGAGTTATGCAGGGTTCCTTCGGTGATTTCCGTGTAGGTTCCGATGGAGGAGCCAAATTTATACAGAGACCGCACCCCGTTGATTTCACCGTCCAGCGGTTGGGCATTAGGCATGGGGTTGGAGATTTCGATTTGCGATTGATCGCCCAACTGATTCCAATCCGCCCGGGCAGCCGGGACTGGCATTGTCATGCCTGCCATCAAGCCCAATATAATCATGACCCATAGGAGATGGGAACGTTTGAAGGCATTAAATAACATGTCATTCTCCCAAATTTAATTTACCATTGGGTAATGTCGTCGCCAGCTGGTTGGGCTGTGCAGGCATTCAACGGAATATGCGTATTCAATTTAATTAATTGGATGAATAACCAGCGCCCAGCTTCCTCTCATAGGTCAGAGGAGGTTTTGATGAGGCTACGTTGATGAATTTTAACTAAATTAAAAATTAGATTATTTAAACATATTTTAATGTATTAATCTTTAAAGTCAAGTGAATTAGTCAAGATTTATCGTATCAAGGGCTGAGAACGGGTGTGATCACGAGTCAATCACCCCCTTAACCCATCAATCGGCGCAATCCGGAAAATCTGTGGAGGATTTCTCCCGAATTAAATCAGACCCCGTATTTCTCAGCCCAGGTGTCCAGCAATTCCTCAAAATTATCCAGCCAGGCGTCCAGCATCTCAAGCCGGTGGGATAAATTCTCCCGACCCAAACCCAGCGGCTGCAGGGCGGACTGCCACCCCCCCATTATTTCCGGATGGCTCCTCTCCAGCAGCACCACCGACTGGGTCCAGGTGCGCAATAAAATCCACAATGCCTCTGCCGGTTCATCCTCACGCAGGGTGGACACGGCGCGGGTGTAATACTGCCGGCGGGGGGTGGCAATGCGCGCCGGGCAGTCCTTATGGCTTGCGGCGGCGTCGAGTGCACCTTCCCAGGCAGGCAGCCAGCCCTCCCAGGCGGCGGCGGGCAGGTCCCCCTCCGAAATCATATCCGCCAGACCGGCTGCCAGTCCGGGTCGGTCGAGCATCTGCGCCCGGTCGGGCAATTCCAGGAAAAAGCGGCGTTCGGTCAGCGGCGGACCGTTCAGCACGGCAAGGGCATTGCCGGCGTTTTCCAGCGCTTTCAGATAGGTCCACATCAGGGCTGGCAATTTGGCGGGCGGGTCGCTGACCAGCAGCAGCCAGGCATTGCGGGCGGCTTCCGCCAGCGGGCGCACCCGCTGGATCACCATCTCCGGGTCGTTAAACTTGTCCGAGACGGATGCCTGGGTGAATTCAAACCAGTGCTGCACATCGTACAGCGGCAGCGGATTGTGAATCAGATAGGATCCCACCCAGGGATTCAACCGCAGGCGGCGCGGCTGGAGAAAGATGGTCTGTGAATAATGCGCCTCATCGAAATGCACCTCGTTGGAGATGCGCGTCACCAGCCGCGGCTGGGGTGTTTTTTCGCTGTGGACGCAAATCAGGTCAATATCGGTGGTGCCGCCCAGCAGGGGGGCATCGAAGAGCAGTGAGCCGGTCAGATAGATGCAGATGAGGCTGCGATCCTGGCGGGCAAGCAGTGCCGCCCGGTCACGGGCTAACTTCAGCAGGGCTTGTCGGGTGATTCGCATGGCAACTCCTCTGATTCTGGTTCCCTGTCAAAGGGAATGATTACGGGGCATGGGCAGCTCCGGCTGGAAGGGCGCCAGCTGCAGCGCTTGGCGGATGCGGTTCTCCACCCATTGCAGGTCCTCCGGGTAGCGGACGTAATCGATGGCGTTGGAGTCGATCACCAGCACGGGCATGGGGTGCGACTGGTTGAGAAAGAAGGCGTCGTAGGCAGTGTTGAGTTGGTCGATATAACCGCGCTCCATGGTGCGCTCATACGCCCGGTCGCGGCGGGCAATCCGCTCCATCAATGTGGTGGTGGTGGCGCGCAGGTAAACCATCAGGTCGGGCTGGGGGATCTTTTCCGCCAGTGCCTCCTGGATGCGATGGTACATGGTCAGTTCGTCCCCCTGCAGGTTGATGCCGGCAAAGAGGGCATCCTTGTCAAAGGTGTAATCGCTGATGAGATGTTCACTTTGTTCCAGCATGGCGGGGATGCCCCGCCGCTGCTGATGATAACGGCTGAGCAGGAAGAACATCTGCGTCTGAAAGGCGTAGCGCGCCCGGTCGGCGTAAAAATTGCTAAGGAAGGGGTTTTCTTCAAAGACTTCCAACAGCAGGGCGGCGTTGAAAGCAGGTTGCAGGAGACGGGCAAGGGTGGTTTTGCCCACCCCGATGACGCCTTCGATTGCGAAATACATGGGCAGGCTCCAGGGTTGAGGTTAATCCTACTATACCACACGCCGGGGTTAATGGCGCGGGCACCTGGCAGCCCACTCCCGGGCGCGCTCCAGTTCACCCTCCTTCAAAGGTCCCTTGTCGCCAAGCACCAGGAAACCTTCCGGCACCAGGCAGATCGTCCCGCCCTTCTCCATTAACGTCCGGGTGATGGATTTGACCGCATAGGAGCCGGTGCGCACGATGAATCGTGTGAAGGCTGACCGGGTATCCTCCAGCGAGAGGCGGGTGTCAAAAGCGGAGACGCGCACCCCCTTCAAGCCGCCCGGCGGGATGTTATTCAGGAAGTGATCGATGGCGGGTGTGGCGTGCCAGCTGCGGGTGGGCGAACCAACCAGTAAAATTTCCAGACCCTGCAGGTGTTCCAGGGTGACCTCCGCCACAGGCAGAACCACAGCCTCCCCCAGACCCTCACCAATGGCGCGGGCAATCCGTTCCGTGTTGCCAAAAACCGAATCGAAAATCACAAGCCGTTTCATTTCGGGTTCCCTCCTTGGGTAAAACCGGGGAATGTACCCCATTTCCGGTTGATTATGGATTCAATTGTAGCATTTCCATACCGGGACTGCCTGTTGATTTGACGATCATTCAGCGGAATGTCCATGCCGGTGGTGAATATCCGGCAGATGCTGGTGCTGGTGCGCCAGGCTGGAATGAACATGCGGATGGGAATGCCGTCCCTGAAATTCACCAACATGAACATGAGCATGATGTTCATCCGGGTGGCTATGGGCGTGTTCGTGGGTCATTTCCGCGTGAACATGATAATGCTGGTGTTCCTCATCTATCAGTAAGCGTGCGCCGGCAACCATCAATGGAGCCGCGATGAACAGCATGGGATTTAGAGAATCCTTAACTATCAATAACGAAACGATCATTCCCACCAGGGGTGCGGTTCCAAACAGGGCGGAGGTACGGGCGGCGCCCATCCCGCGCATTGCCAGGATAAACAGGACAATGCTCATTCCATAACTCAGGCTGCCCAATACCATGGCACCTGCCACAATCCCCGGCTGCGGAAGGGGTGATTTTAAAATCAAAGCCAGAATCAATGAAACACTGCCGGCTCCCAGTCCTTTCAATGAGACAATCGTCAGGGGATCCTTGGAGGAGATGTTGCGGGTGAAGTTATTGTCCAGCCCCCAAAAGATGCAGGCGGCGATGATTCCCAGCGAACCCGGCGAAAATCCCCAGCCTGCATTGAAATTAACCGTGAGTAAAATTCCAGCCACGGTGACCAGACCCACCGCCCCCCATGCCCTGCGGCTGAGAGCTTCCTTAAAAATCAAGACGGCAATGAGCGTGGTCGCCACACCCTCAAAATTCAAGAGCAGGGAGGAGGTGGCAGCCGGAGTGTTTTTCAGGCTGAACAGGAGGGTGATGGGGGCAGCCACACCCCCCAAAATAATGGCTCCTGCCAGCCACTTGAGATCCGGTTTCTGAAGGGGCGCTTCAGTGGTTGTCGATTTTTTACGCCGGGACAGAAGATGTTTGACCAGCAGCAGGCTGATCCCGCTGCCAAGGTAAAGAAATGCCGCCAGTGGAATCGGATCCACCCCGCCCAACAGTAATTTTGCAAGGGGTGTGCTGACGCCAAATAACAATGCCGCCAGCAATGCCTGGGTGAAAGCGGTAAGATGATTCCTTCCCATCCAATCAAACCCTGGATGATCAGGCGTCCTGCCGGGTTGTCAGGTCCCGGCGGATGGTTTCCAGCAAACCCTGCCGGAGCTGCTGCAAGCCATAGACCCGCATTGAAAACAGCGAGGTCAGCGCACCCGATTTTTCCACGGGGATGTCGGTAAGAACCATGATCGAATGTTCCTGGTCCAAACCGAAGAGGCGGGATATTTTGGCGTACTTGTTGATGTGCTGCTGGTAGTCGCCGGTTTTGGCTTCAATCCAGTAGAAAAAGCCGTTGACATGGAATATCAAATCCAGCTCAAAGTCGTTGCCATTGGGCAGGATGATCTGCGGGTTGATCAGGTAGGTGAAATCCAGCTCCCGACCCAGTTCGGTGCCAAGGGTGTTGACCACATCCTGCACCACCAGCAGCACGTAACGCTCCAGCCACTTGCCGGAGAAGAAATTCTGTGCTGTGGGCAGGGTGGTGGTCTTCGCTTTGATGAGATATTGCGGTGACTTGAAGTACTTGTACTGCTCCAAAAAAGCGATCTCATGCAGGCGCGTGCAAAACTGGCAGATATCGCTGATATCCTTCTGGGTGTAATCCTTGATGGTGAGGTTGATGAAACCCCCCCGCTGCATATTACTCTTGATTTTCGCCAGCAGGTCCCGCAGGGCGCCGTAATGTTCGCCCAGGAACTCGCTCAGCGAGTTGATGACCTGGTCGGCGGCATCCTCCGGCGGGATGACCTTGATTTTAACATTGCGTGAAGCCAGGAAGCGTTCGATTTCCTCCAGCTCTTCGTCCTCGGCGGCATCAACATCCGTGGATGCCGGTACCGGGGTGGAAACCAGCCGCATACCGTTGCGGTCGTAATGATCGTCCTTGTTGGGGATGCCGTTGCTGCCCGCCAGGGTTTCCAGGGCGGAGGCAATCCGTTCCAACACCTTTACCAAATTGTCGTTCTCCATCGTTCCTCAAAAATTGCGTAAACTTTCCCCCGAAAAAGGGGTCATGCGGTGATTATTATATCACCGTGCCGCGTTGTCTGCGGCGGTTTAATTTGAAAATTCGTCCGGGGTCCCCTCAACCGGGATCCGGCTGCCCTCCCGCCGGAAGGGTCCTGGATGCAGAAACAGACCGGGCTGGGGCAAATCAGATGGTTCCGACCAACCAGCATTTTCACCCGTTCAACTTGGGTACGGATATTGCATCCAAATGATGTGCCAAAGGCTATCTTTTAAGGCGATTAATGGAAAAATAACCGGATTTGCACCCACTTTCATCGAAGCAGCCAGCCGGAAACCCCTTTCCAAACCGTAGGATGTAAGATGACGAAGCTTCAAATTGCAAATTCACTGCAAGCTGCCCATCCGGCGAAGGTCAAGATGCCCATCCGGATGAAAATCACCCTGCCATACCTGCTGCTTGCTCTGGTGGTTGCGGCGGGTGTCACCCTCCTCTTCTGGCGGGTGGTTTTGGAAACCGTGGACGAGCGTTTCAACAATCAGCTGTTTGAAGCCGGCAACCTGACCTCGGACGCCATGCTGGTGATGGAAAATGACCAGCTGGAAACCCTGCGTCTGCTGGCAAACACACAGGGAGTGGCGGAGGCGGTCACTGCGGGTGATGCTGAAGCTCTGCGCAGCCTGGCTCTGGGGGTGGTGGTCAACAACCAGGCGGGGGCTGCTGAATTCATCGACCTGCAGGGCAATCTCATCCTGGCAATCCGCCAGAAACGCAACAACAGCAACCCGGAGTATGAATATGTTCAGGGAGGACCCAGCCAGTTTGGCAGCTGGGGGATTGTCAACAACGTACTTACCGGCAAGCCGGGCAGCACCACCAAATACACCGACCTGGTGCGGGCTGACTGGGGCACTTATATCTACTCCGCCGGTCCGCTGAACGATGATGCCGGCAGGCTGGTGGGAACCGTGCTGGTGGGTTCGGCGCTGACCAAGGTTACCCGTGGACTGCGGGAAGCCACCCTGGCACAAATTACCATCTATGACTTCAATGGGCAGCCCATTTCAAGTTCATTCCCCGGCACTTCCAGCCTCCAGCCCATCAACGTGGAATTGGTGGATGAAATCCTCGCCAAACAGGACAGGCTGATCTATCGCCGTGATTCCTATACCCGGGCGGTGGTCAACGGCGGCATGGACTACGGCGAAATCCTCTCCCCATGGGAAACGCGTGACGGCACGGATATGGGACTGGTGGGTACGTGCCTGGTGAAAAACATCCTCATCACCGCCACCCTGCCCACCCGCCTGTGGATCATTACCCTGGTGTTCCTGACCGCCCTGATGATTGTCCTGATTGGGTTGAATATCTCCAATATCATCACCAAGCCGATTGTCCACCTGATGGAAGCGACCCGCTCGGTGGCATCGGGCGACCTGGAAGTGCATGTACCCCGCGAGACCAACGATGAGATCGCCATCCTGGCGGATTCGTTTAATCTGATGGTGCAAAATCTGCAGCAATCACACAACGAAATCGTCAGCAACTACGACAACACCCTGGAAGGCTGGGCAAAAATCCTGGAGATGCGCGACAAGGAGACCAGCGGTCATTCGCAGCGCGTTCTCGAGCTGACCCTCAGCATTGCCCCCATGATGGGCATTCCGGCTGACCAGATGGAACATGTCCGCCGGGGGGTGTTGCTGCACGATATCGGCAAGCTGGGTGTGCCTGATAACATCCTGTTGAAGCCGGGTCCGCTTTCGCCCGAGGAATGGGTGGTCATGCGCAAACATCCCCTGTATGCCCACGAGATGTTGAAGAATATCCCCTACCTGGCTCAGGCGACGGATATTCCCTTCTGCCATCATGAATGGTGGAACGGCGAAGGTTACCCGCGCCAGCTGATGGGTGAATCCATCCCGCTTGCCGCCCGGGTATTTTCCCTGGTGGATGCCTGGGACGCTCTGACCACCGACCGCCCCTACCGCAAGAAATCCAGCCCCTCGGAAGCCCTCATTGAAATCCAGGCGCGCAGCGGTGAGCAGTTTGACCCCAAGCTGGTTGTCATTTTCAACCGGTATATCGCCTCACGCTTTCTCGGATTGAGTTGAAACTTTGAACCGCCGGCTGCCTTCACTCCTTGTCCATCCTTATCTCTGGGTGATCCTGATCATCACCAGCCTGGTCATCATGGTTTTGCCATGGCTGGTCGGCACGTACGAAACGATTGGATTTATCCGGAAACCGACCCTGATTACCAATGAACAGCCGCCCCGCCAGGAGTTGAATCAGCCGAAAATCGCCGTGATTGAGCTGTCGGTGATTGAAGAGGCGCTGCGGGACCAGGGCTGGAATCCCACCGAAGCGGAATTGATCGCCACCCAAATTGGCAGGGGGCTGTTGACGCCGGTGGCAACCGCCACCAACAATCCGGGTACATCCACGCCCCATGTCCAACCACCCCATACCGCAACACCCACGCCGAACCAGCAATCCACACATACCCCCACGACACCAGCGACCATCACCCGCACGCCGACCTCTGTTGCCGCCTGGAGGACGCCGACACCCACCCGGACAACCACCCCCACCAGGACAGCAGTCCTCACCCGAACGCCCACACCAACCACCACACATACGCTGACCCCCACGCAGACCGCCACCCCGACGCCCACGCCTACCATCACGCACACGCCAACGATCACATTAACCCCCACGCCAACCATCACACATACGCCAACCGCAACCCTGACACCCACGCTGACCGCCACACATACCCTGACGCCCACGCCGACCATTACGCATACGCCGACACCCACGCCAACCACCACGCATACGCCAACCGTCACCCTGACGCCCACACCGACCGCCACACATACGCTGACACCCACACCGACCGCCACCCTGACACCGACACTAACCGCCACACATACCCTGACGCCCACGCCAACCATCACGCACACGCCAACGATCACATTAACCCCCACGCCAACCGCCACACATACGCTGACGCCTACACCGACCATCACTTACACGCCAACCGTCACTCTGACGCCCACACCGACCATTACGCATACCCTGACGCCCACGCCGACCATCACCTACACACCAACCGTCACCCTGACGCCCACGCCAACGGTCACCCTGACGCCCACGCCGACCATCACACATACGCTGACGCCCACGCCGACCGCCACACCGACGCCCACGCCAACCGTCACTGCGACGTCCACGCCAACCATCACACACACGCCAACCATCACGCATACACTGACACCCACACCGACCGCCACACCCACCCGGACATTGACGCCGACCATCACCCCCACCCTCAATCCCTGCATCCCGCCCGAGCAGGTGACCGGCATCCTGCCGTCGGATGACAGCTACATCGCCCGCCAGTCACCGGATGCAAATTATGGCAGCGAAGTCACCATCAACATCCGTCCGGATTACAACCTGTCAATGCTGGGTCTCATCCGGTTTGACCTCTCGGACATTCCCTCCAACGCAGTCATCACCGGAGCGACCTTCTATCTTTACTCCCAGGATGGCGGGAATGGACAATTCTTCAATCTCTACCGGGTCACCACCCCCTGGGATGAAGAAACAGTCACCTGGAATTCCCCCTGGACAACACCTGGCGGAGATTATGATCCCCTGGTTTCCTACGGCAGCTTCTCCTCCCCCGATTCAGGCTGTTTCAACCCCATTTACATGACAGACATCATCTCGCTCTGGGTGCACGGCACCCACCCCAATTACGGGTTGATCATCACAGCCGATGGTCCCCGCTCCACCATCCGTTTTGTCTCCCGGGATGAAAATCTCCACCCGGAGTTGCGACCCCGCCTGAGTGTCAGCTATTACGTGCCCGGCGACTGATCTATGAAATCCCTGGCATCATTGTGATTGCCGGGGGATGCCCTACCGCCTGACCGTGAAGTGAATCTCTTCCGTTTCAACAGGGTTGCCTGCCAGATCCCAGGCTTTTACCACCAGCTGATGATCCCCCGTTTTCGCTGTCCAGGGCAGACTGTAGAGCAGCGCTCCGCGGCCTGCCGTCATACCCTCGGCGCCATTGCGGCTGCCCAGGAGCACCCCGTCCAGCCACCACTCCACCCTGTCCATCCCGGCGGCGTCAAACCATTCCGCCTGCAGGATGACCGTGCCGCTGGCGGGTCGATTCAACACCGCATCTTTTGAGGGGTACTGGGAGATTACCTGCGGGGGTGTATTATCCACGGTCACCTGGATGATGGCGCCATCCACACCAGCATTCCGGCGCACCACCAGCAGCCGCACGGCATACAAACCATCCTCAAGGCTGCGGGTGTCCCAGGTCACCAGTCTGCCGGCGACCACCGGCGAATTTCCGGTTTCGCCGATCTGCACCCAGGCGCGCGGGTTGATGCCTGCCCCCGCCTGCACCGACCAGGATGAGAAATCCGCCCCGGCGGCGGTGCCAATGATGTTCACCTCGCCGTGAACCGCTGAGAACAGCGCCGGCGCGGTCAGGTTGACATCCGCCTTCACCGGCGGTGCCTGGATCACATCATAGGAATCGGGGGGGATGGGCAGCCCCATGCTGCGCGCCCAATCCTGCGCCTTGAGCGGCGGAACCAGGTAGATGCGCTCCTCCACCAGCTCCGGGGAGGTGAAAACCGTCGCCAGTTTGCCCGTCTCCCGGTTGATTGCATAATCGCGGTACAGGGTATCGCTGGACAGCGGCTCAAATCCGCTGATGAAGACCTCCGGCACAATGTTGGGGCAGATGGTCGTCGGCAGCAAACCGGAGGGGTCGCAGACCTCCCGGGTGGTGACGCCCGCTGGAGCTGTCCAGCCGCCTGCGGCTAAATCACGGCTGGCATATTGCATTAATGCGTGCCAGAGCCCCCCGGCTGATTTGGGTGACAACTGGTCCGCAGAGGATTCAGGCACACCCAGCCAGGTGACCACCACGCGCTGCCGGGTATAACCCGCTGTCCAGACCTGCCTGCCATCGGCGGTTCCGCCCAGCAGCGCCCCGGAAGGCATCCCAATTTCCAGGGCATTGGGATAGCCGAGCGATGCCCGGCGGGCGGAATCATCGCTGAGGATATGATGCACCAGGTATGCCAGCGACTCGGAAAGCACCGGCTGGGTCTCCGGCTGGGTCTGGTCCAGCAGAATCCTGCCATCCAGATCGGTGACTGTGAGAATCAGGGCGGGCTGGAGCGGCATGCCGGCTGCCTGGCGTACGCCGGACTGGCTGCCCAGGCTGGCAAAGCTGCTGTACGCCTGGGCAATTTGCAGCAGGCTGACATTACCGCCTTCAAAAAGCAGGGCATCGGGGTTGGGGGTGCTCAGACCGGTCAGACCCAGGGTTTCAGCGGTGCGCCAGACACTGTGCGACCCCAGTTCCAGCAGCAAATCTGTCAGCGGGGTGAGGTAGCCATTGGCGATGGCATTCCGCAGCCGCACCGGACCGTGATATTGATCCGGTTTGTACAGCCAATCCAGGCTGGCGGGCAGGGTGCCGGGGATATCCCAGGTGAGTGTGGCGGGGCTCATGCCGCGGGCAAAAGCCGCCACTGCTACAAACGGGGTGAGAATCGAACCAGGCTGGCGGGTTGAGCCGTTGTCACCGGCGTATGCCAGAACCTGTCCGGTCGATGGATCGAGGATGACAGCGCTGCCGCTGAGGTCAGCCGATACAGGCTCCAGCAGGAGGGTGGGCAGCAGGCGGGCGGCTTCACAGCCAGAGGTGTCCGGCATGACGGATTGCAGCCGCGCCTGCTGGATTTTCAATGTACAGTTGGTCTGCCTTTGCAGGTCGATGTCGAGGGTGGTGATGATCTCCAGACCGCCGCGCTCCACCTGCTGCGAACCCAAACGATTGGCAAGTTGATCCAGCACCAGGGCAGTGAACGCCGGAGCCGGCGGGTTGGCGGGCTGCAATGCCACCCGCAGGTCGAGCTTTTCAGCGCGGGCATTCCTGTAATCTGCTGTGCTGATCAGGTGAAGGTCGAGCAGACGGCGCAGGATGTCCTGCTGGTTTTCGATGGCGGCGGCAGGCGCATCCAGCGGGTTGAGGGCGGGAGCTTCGCGCACTGCCAGGATCAGCGCCACCTCCGCCAGGGACAGGTCTGCCGCCGAACGGTCCAGGTAGAGACGGGCGGCGGCATCGGCGCCATAGGCGAGATGTCCGAAGGATTGTGAGTTAAGGTACCACTCCAGCACCCGGATCCGCCCGTACCGGCTGACCGCCTGCGATGCCAGCAGGCGCATTCGCAGGGAGCGGCGCAAGCCGGGTGCCTCGTTTTCCAATAGCAGGCTCTGCACCAGGGTTTCAGGGATGGTCTGCGGTTGGGGATCGGTCAGGTGATCCCACAAAAAACCGGGATGCTGCCAGAAGCCGGGGTCCAGCATGGAGATGGTGTACTGGATGAGCAGGGGGTCAAAATGATCCGGTTCCCCGGGGTCAGCCGCCAGGAAACGGCGGGGGATGCCCGGATTTTCCAGCGCCAGCAGGACAGTCTGACCGGCGCGGTCATAGAGGCGGGTCGGTTCCAGCAGCAGACCGCTGGAGCGGTCAAGCAGGATGGGAAGCAGATCCACCGACGGCAGGCTGCGGGTCAGGCTGCTGTACGCGAATCCAGCGGCAATGACCGCCCCCATGAACAGGATTGCCAGGACGGCTCCAATGCCGAGCATCAGGCGTTGAACACGCGGACGAAATTCCCGCTGCAGTCGGGTTTTCCGCTGCCGGCGGCGGTCGATGATGAGGTACAGATTGATTGGACGCACGGGATCAGGGCCGCGGGGTGCGGGTGGGGGTTGGCGTGGTTCTGGCGGGTGTGCGGGTGGGGGTCGGTGTATTTTTGGCGGGAGTGCGGCTGGGTGTGGGCGTGTAAATCGCCTGCAACGCAGCCTGTGCCGCCTGGCGCAGATTCACCGGGACCGCATTGGCGGGCAAATCCAGCAGCATCAGCCAGTCGCGGATTGCCAGGCCCGGGAAATTTAATTTTTCCAGGCAGACGCCGCGCCCGTAATAGAGGATTGCCCAGTCGGCGTCGTTTTCAGCGTATTTTTGGATTTCCTCCCAGCGTTTGTAGGCGTCGCCGTAATATTCCTGCGCCATCCATACCTGCGCCATGCCGGCGTTTGCTTCAAAAGAAGTCCGATCCAGACGCACCGCCTTGTCGTAATCCATATCAGCTTCGGCATACTTTTTCTCCGCAAGGTAAATTGCACCCCGCGAAACGTAGGCTTTCACCAGGTCCGGGTCCAGGTCAATGGCACGGTCAAGGGCACGCAGGGCGGCAGTGACATTACCGGCCGCGTACCAGGCTTCTCCGAGCATGATCATGGTTTGCGGATCGCCGTTGGCGGCATAGGTGGTGTAGACATAGAGATCATCCAGTGCATTGTCCAGTTTGCCCAGGCGGGTGTACAGTTCACCGCGCACCAGGTAGGCTGGCAGCAGGGTGACATCCAGCGAGAGGGCGCTGTTGATGGATTTCAGCGCCTCGTTCAGGTTTTCCTGCTGCATCAACGCCCGGGCGCGGTAAAAATGCACCAGCGGCGACCCCGGCAGGAGGCGGTCAGCTTCCTTTAACGCATCCAGTGCGCTGGCGGGCTGGTTTTGCAGAAGATGCAGGTTTGCCAGCTCCAGTTGGACCTCACCAAACTGGGGGTCGAGATCGGCGGCGGTCTGCAAATCTTCAAGCGCCGTTTCCAGATCCGGTTCATCCGAGGAGAGGTTCAGACGGGCGCGCCCCAGGTAGGGCGGAGCAAACTCCGGTTTGTCCTTGATCGCCTGGTTGAAGGTGGAAAGGGCGGTCTCATCCTTTCCCTGCATGCGGTAGGTCTCGCCCAGCAGGTACAGCACGTCCACGGCGTCCGGCTGCAGGGTGAGCACCTGCTTGAAGTAGGTGACGCTGGAGTCCCAATCGGCGCGGGAGAAGGAGCGCATGGCGATGGTGTACGCCTCCACCAGGTTGTGGGGTGTGACGGCGTAAACGGGCGTGGCGGTATAGGTCGCCTCCAGGGCATGCCAGGGGGCGGTTGGACCGGGTGTGGCGGTGGGAATGATGGGTGTGGGTGTTTCGGTCACCACCGGAGTGGGGAAAATCCGGAACTGGTTGGGATTGCGGCTGGCGGGCTTGAAATCAATGCCAAGCACACCGGTGGCAGCCATAATGATTAATGCCACCACCAGCAGTCCCGCCAGTGAGAGCAGGATGATCTGCAGGCGGGCGCCGCGGGAGATTTTGGCTTCAGGGGGGGCATCGCTGAGGCGGGCTTCCCACCTGCGGCGCTGGGCTGCAAAGGGGATTTCCAGGTCGGGGTCGGGGGGACGGGCGCCCAGTATGGCAAGATTGCGGCGGGCGTCCGGGTTTTGCGGGTCGAGGTCGAGGACCTTTTTGAGGCAGAAGACACGCTCCTTTTTGGTCGTCACCACAGTGGACATGTAGAGCCAGTAGACGGGGTTGGACTGGTTGATGCGCAGCAGGCGGGTGAGCAGGTCACGCGCCCGGGCGGTCTGTCCCTGCTGGATGGCGGAGAGTGCCTCCTGGAACATGGATTCTTCAGCAGACATGGTATGAGTGTAGCACAGCGGGGAAATGAGCGCAAGAAAAACGGAGTGGAACGTGGTAAAATGAGGACGAACGCCCCTGTAGCTCAATTGGACAGAGTAATGGACTTCGAATCCAGTGGTTCCGAGTTCGAGCCTCGGCAGGGGCGCTGATCAATTAAAAAATTCCACACACCGGCGAGGGGAAGCATTCGAGCCCCGGCGCACTCAGGAGTGTGCAGAGCAGGGCGCTGATGATTTAAAATTCCACACACCGGTGGGGAGAAAAAGCATTCGAGCCCCGGCGCACTCAGGAGTGTGCAGAGCAGGGCGCTGATGATTTAAAATTCCACACACCGGTGGGGAGAAAAAGCATTCGAGCCCCGGCGCACTCAGGAGTGTGCAGAGCAGGGCGCTGATGATTTAAAATTCCACACACCGGTGGGGAGAAAAAGCATTCGAGCCCCGGCGCACTCAGGAGTGTGCGCAGCAGGGCGCTGATGATTTAAAATTCCACACACCGGTGGGGGCAAAAAGCATTCGAGCCCCGGCGCACTCAGGAGTGTGCGCAGCAGGGCGCCGGGGGTTTTTACAGGGGCATCCACAGGGGATGCCCTTTTTGCCTGCAACCGTTGGATCAAAATGACGTATAAATAATGAGGAAATCATGAAAAAGGAGAGAAAAAATGACCACTGAAACAAAACCTGTGGAAAAGGAATGCGGGAAAAGGAAGGAATATCATCGCGGCGGAGCCGAAGCTGTTTACTGTTTGGGCATGATCGGCGCCTGGGTGTATTTCATTGGCAGCGCCACCACTTTCTGGCTGGGCGTGCTGGGCTTTTTGAAAGGCATCGTCTGGCCGGCATTCCTGGTATTTGAGTTGATGAAATTTCTGGGCATGTAATCAACCGGGATATATCCCCCTCTTTTCCAAATTGTATAAAAAAAAAGGGAGCCGGGCTGCTTCACCGGCTCTCCTCCTTATCATCGAACGGGTGCTACCCCGCCATCACCCTGCGGGCAAATTCCGCACCAAACCTGCGCCCATCCATCAAGCCGGCGGCACCCGGCGCACCCTTGAATTCCAGGGCGCCGAAGGTCTCCCAGCGCAATGCTTCCACCAGTTCGGTGAATTCGCGCAGGGACCCGCCATTCCAGGCGTGGCTGCCAAAACCGGCTGTCATCTTGTTGAAGATATGCTTGCGTTGGATCATCTTCAACACATTTGCCATATCGGGGAACATGCCGCCCTCGTAGGTGGGCGCACCCACCATCACCCCGCGCCGGAGCCAGATGGACGGCAGAATCTCACTGATGGATGTTTTGGAGACATTGAATACATTCAGGGGGACACCTTCATCGGCAATCCCCTGCGCCACGGCTTCCATCATGCATTCGGTGTTGCCGTACATGGAGGCGTATAACAGCGTGACCCCGGGGTCTCCGGGGACGCCGGCATACCCCGCCCACCGGCTGTAAAGATCAACGATGCGCCGGGGTGAATTGCGCCAGATGAGCCCATGCGAAGGAGCGATCATATCAATGGGTAGATTTTCCAGTTTGGCGACTGCATTTTTGACCGGCTTGGAAAAACTGGCGACGATGTTGACAAAATAGCGGAGCGCCTGCTCCTCGTACCATGCCAGCGGAACATGGGCATCATCGAAGATGCTGCCGTTCAAAGCCCCGTAGCCGCCAAATCCATCACAGGAGAAGAGGACCCTGCGGCTGGTCTCGTAGGTCATGATGGTTTCGGGCCAGTGGACGAATGGAGTGGCGATGAACTTCAGGGTGTGGCTGCCCAGGTTGATTTCCTCGTCATTGCCGACAACCTGGATGTTTTCCGTAATGCCGTAAAATGCCGCCAGCATATCTACGGTCTTGGCGGAGCCGAGCAGCCGGGCATGCGGGGCTGCCTGCAGGATCAACTTCAATGCCCCCGAGTGATCCGGCTCCATGTGGTTGATCACGATGTAATCCAATCCCGCTGGATCGATCACCGATCTGATCTGCTCGAGCAGTTCAAGGGCGGTTGCCTTGCTGCCCAGGTCGATGATGGCTTTTTTCTGATCGTTGATCAGGTAGCTGTTGTAGGAAATCCCCTCGTCGCGGATTTGCCATAATCCTTCAAAAAGCTCGGTGCAGCGGTCGTTGACCCCGACCCAGAACATGCCTGGAAACATCTCAATTGGTTGCATATCCAAATCCCTTTCAGCCTGTCAATTTCATCGGCTCGATTTTACCATGAGCTGATTCTCCTGAAACCCCCAAAGGATAATTAAGTGCCCGCCGGTTCGGCTGCCGGCGGGTATGTTCAATTTCTCCGGTTTGTTTGCCGCCCGGGTGCCGTCATCCCTGGGACTTGGGTCCCGTGTAAACCACCTCAAGCAGCAGCCTGTCGGGGCTTTCGAACATGACCTGGTAATAGGTCACGTTCTCATTTATGCAGAACTCGGGGCGGTGGCGGGGGGTTTCAAACAGGAGCGGGATGCCCAATTTTTGGATATAAGCGACGGCGTTGTCAACATCAGCCTGGCGTGGGACCAAAAAACCCAGGTGATTCATGCCAGTTCCGTCGTAGTCGTTGAAGATTTTCTTTTCGGGACTTGCGAACCAGAGGCTGGTACCGTGTTCATCCTCGACTCCCAGGATATTGTGATCTTCATAAACGACCTTCCAGCCCATGAAATTCATCAGGTCCTTGTAAAACTGAATATTCTGTAAATCGATGTTGATTTGACAATGTCCCAATATGGATTTGATCATCACGAACTCCTTTCTCGAATCGATAAATACATGGTAAGGCGATTGATTCGGCGTGTCAACCCGTCGGATAAATTTTTAAGATTGCAGGTTTAACTGCCGGCTTGTAGGTTGCAGGGTGCGGTCTGTTGATGACCGCACCACCCGAAAAGAACCATCCACAAATTGTGCGGATTTCACGAATTATTTTTGGGTTTGAATGGTGCGGTTAAAGTACAACCGCACCCTACAGTCAATTCGATGGATAAAAAAGTGATCATCCCGAAACCCAGCGATTGATGTTGGGTTACGTTGATTCCATGACAGATGGCACCCGGATTTTATCGTCTGCGGGGCATCCCTTTTACCGTTTTTAGAATATGGGGTGGAGTGGGGGTGAGGGTGGCGGTGTTGGTCATGGTGGGAGTGATGGTTTGGGTGTTGGTTGCAGTGGGGGTGAAGGTATTGGTTATGGTGGGGGTGAGGGTGGCGGTGTTGGTCATGGTGGGTGTGACGGTGTTGGTGCTGGTTGCGGTGGGGGTGAAAGTTTTGGTTATGGTGGGGGTGATGGTTTGGGAGCCGGTTGCGTTGGGTGTGAAGGTGTTGGTTATGGTGGGAGTGAGGCTGGCGGTGTTGGTTATGGTGGGGGTGAGGGTGGCGGTGTTGGTCATGGTGGGAATGATGGTTTGGGTGCTGGTTGCGGTGGGGGTGAAAGTTTTGGTTATGGTGGGGGTGATGGTTTGGGAGCCGGTTGCGGTGGGTGTGAAAGTGTTGGTTATGGTGGGGGTGATGGTTTGGGAGCTGGTTGCGGTGGGTGTGAAGGTGTTGGTTATGGTGGGAGTGAGGCTGGCGGTGTCAGTTATGGTGGGGGTGAACGACCAGGTTGGTTTGGGAGTGATTGTCAAGGTATGAGTCGCTGATAATTGCGGGGCTTTCAGAATGACCGGCAGATAAATGTTATAGGATCCACCCAAAAAACCAATAATAATCAGGAGACCGATAATGAAGTAGGGCAATGAGGATTTTCGGAACATCAGCCCTCACTAATTAATCATCCCTGCCGGATGGTTGAAAAAAACGATAATAAAATCATTATATAAAAGGTTAAGAAATTAACATTAAAACTTCCGGCTATTGAGGAGAATTTTCATTAAAATTAGGGTCCAACCCGTACGTAGAATCCAACCATCCGCAGGGGATTGACTCCCCCGGTAAAAGGCATATAGTAATATTAAGGAGCTGCCATGAATCGGATCGGAATCATCTTTCTTGTTTATTTTGTACCGGCGCTTGCCCTGCTGCTGGCAACCCTGGGTGCCACCACCCTGCCGGATAACCCGCTGGGTTGGTTTTTGTTGCTGGTGGGTCTGTTGTACACCGCTGGCACGATCATCGTGTATGCCATCCAGAAAAAGCGGTACTGGGAATCCGCAGTGGGGGGTAAAACCCTGCAGGAGGAGCGCGGCAGTCTGTCCTTCTGGCTGATCGCGGTGGGGATGATGCTGGTCTTTTTTATCTCCCCGTTGGAATATCTCTTCCGGCATCCCCTCCTGCCGCATACCCCCTGGATGATCGGGGCAGGCGCCATCCTGGTGTTTCTTGGCGTGGTCCTATTTGCCTGGGCGCGGAGGACTCTCCGCAAGTCGTACAGCGGTCAGATTTCCGTGACTGAAAACCAGCCCCTGGTACAAAACGGACCCTACCGCATCATCCGTCATCCGGCGTATCTGGGCTACCTCTGCATGTCGCTGGGGGTCAGCCTGGGATACTCCAGCCTGGGGGCTGTCATCCTGTTTGGGGTTGTGCTGCTGCCGGCGATGATTTTCCGGATTCGGGTGGAAGAAAAGATCCTGCTGGCTTCCTTCGGTGAACCGTTCAAGGAGTACGCTTCCCGGACAAAACGTCTGATCCCGGGCATCTGGTAGGCTGCTTTTTTCACGCAGCCTTCACATTCCTTTCCCGTTCCTTCATGCGTCCATCACGCGCCGCGTGCTACATTGATATTACACCGGCTGGCTGCGGCGCGGTGTGTTTGTTATCATCCCTTCCCAACCCTTGCCGGCAATCCATTTCCCATCAACTTCTCCACCACAAGGAGTGTTTATGGAAATTTCCATCAGCGAGATCCATGAAATTCTCACCCAGGCGGCGGCAAACGAGGAATCGCTGATTGCCGCCCTGGAGGAGATCCAGGCGCGTTACCGCTACCTGCCCGCTGAAGCGCTCATCCTGGCATCCGAGACGCTGGGCGTGCCGCTTTCACAGGCATACAGTGTCGCCACGTTTTACCATGCCTTCAGCCTGAAACCCAAGGGCAAACACTGCATGCATGTCTGCATGGGCACCGCCTGCCATGTGCGCGGAAGCCCGCAGGTGCTGGACCGGCTGGAGAGCAAACTGGGCATCCACGCCGGTGAAACCACCCGTGATCATCTCTTCACGCTGGAGACGGTCAACTGCCTGGGTGCCTGTGCCCTGGGTCCCATTGTGGTCACCGACGGCGAATATTCGGGGCAGATGACCGTACCCAAGGTGGATACCCTGCTCAAGCGGCTGCTGCGTTCCGAGAAGGAGGCTGGGAATGACCAGGCTGGCATCAGCGAGTGAACTGGCGGGGATCCGGGAGCGAATGGTGACCGGGGGGAACGGCTCCCGCCCCTCCGTAACGGTCTGCGGCGGGACGGGCTGCCGGGTGTACGGCTCGGAGCAGGTCTGGGGGGCGTTTCGCCAGGAGCTGCAGGACCAGGGCGCCGACTCCCTTCTGGAATACCAGGTGAAAGTGACCGGCTGCCACGGCTTCTGCGAAAAGGGTCCCCTGGTGGTGATCCGCCCGCAGGGCATCATGTACACCCATGTGCAGGTGAAGGATGTACCGGAGATTGTGCGGGAGACCATTTTGGGCGGCAGGGTGGTGGAGCGCTTGATTTACAGGGATCCACAAACCGGTGAGATGATTGCCCGGGAGGATGAGGTCCCCTTTTATAAAAATCAAATGAGGCTGATTCTCAGCCTTAACGGGAACCTCGACCCGTTGCAAATTGAGGAATATATCGCTGCCGGGGGGTATGCCGCACTGGCGCGGGTCCTTTCAAGCATGTCCCCGGAACAGGTGATCTCCGAGGTGCGGGCGGCGGGCTTGCGCGGGCGCGGCGGGGCGGGCTTTTCCACTGCCACCAAGTGGGAGCTTTGCCGCCGCAATGTGCAGGCGACCGGCTCCGGTTACATCGTGTGCAACGCCGACGAGGGCGATCCCGGCGCCTACATGGACCGCTCGATCATGGAGGGCAACCCCCACCGCGTGCTGGAGGGGATGATCATTGGGGCGTATGCCATGGGGGTGCATCAGGGTTTTGTCTACATTCGCAACGAATACCCGCTGGCGGTCAAACACCTTCAGTGCGCCATCGAGCAGGCGCAGGAGTATGGTCTGCTGGGGAAGGATATCCTGGGCACCAATTTTGATTTCAATGTCAACATCAAACTGGGCAGCGGTGCATTCGTCTGCGGTGAGGAAACCGCCCTCATCGCCTCCATCGAGGGGCGCATTGGCGAACCCCGCCCCCGCCCGCCCTTCCCGGCTCAATCCGGCTTGTGGGGCAAACCCACCAATATCAACAATGTCAAGAGCTGGTCTTCCGTGCCGCTCATCCTGGCAAATGGGGCGGACTGGTTTGCCAGCATCGGTACCGCCACCAGCAAGGGCACCATGATCTTCTCGGTTGTGGGTCGGATCAACAACACCGGTCTGGTGGAGGTTCCCATGGGCATCTCGCTGCGCGACCTGATCTATAAGATTGGCGGCGGCATCCCCGGCGGGCTCAGCTTCAAGGCGGCACAGATCGGCGGTCCTTCCGGCGGCTGCATCCCGGCTGAACATCTGGATGTACCGGTGGATTACGAATCCCTCACCTCGCTGGGAGCCATCGTCGGCTCCGGCGGGCTGGTTGTGGCAGATGAGACCACCTGCATGGTGGACTTTGCGCGTTATTTTATGACATTCACCCAGCAGGAATCGTGCGGCAAGTGCGTCCCCTGCCGGATTGGCACCAAGGCGATGCTCACCACCCTGGAACGCATCTGCGCCGGTCGGGGGCTGCCCGGCGATGTGGAATATCTGGTGGAGCTGGGCAATGACATCAAGCGCAGTTCCCTCTGCGGACTGGGGCAGACCGCCCCCAACCCGGTGCTATCCACCATCCGCTATTTCCGGGATGAATATGATGCCCATATTTTCGAAAAACGCTGCCCGGCGAAGGTCTGCAAGGCGCTCATCACCTATGAGATCAACCCGGAGAAATGCACCGGCTGCCAGGTCTGCCTGCGGAATTGCACCAGCGGAGCCATCCATGGGGAGCGTAAACAACCCCACGAAATTGACCCGGCTGTCTGCACCCGCTGCGGAATCTGCATCAGCCTGTGCAAATTCGACGCCATCAGCGTCCACTAGGAGGCGCTCATGATCCATCTGACCATCAACAGTCAGGAATACGAAGTCCCCGAGGGGCGCACCCTGTTGGAAGCCTGCCGTGAACACGGCATTCACATCCCCACGCTTTGCTACCATCCGGCACTGGAGCCCTACGGCGGCTGCCGGTTGTGCATGGTGGAGGTCGCCATGCCCGGAAGACCGCCGCGGCTGGTGGCGTCCTGTGTCCATCCCTGTGAGGAAGGAGCCGCCGTGCGCACCGACACCGAACTGGTGCAGCGCAGCCGCCGCATGACCGCTGAACTGATCCTGGCGGGTTCCTATAACACACCGGAGATGCTGGCATTGGGTGAGGAGCTGGGGGTGGAGGAAGTGCGCTTTAAATTACCGCAGGAAAACGCCTGCGTCCTGTGCGGTTTGTGCGTGCGTGCCTGCCGGGAGATTGTGGGCGTCAGCGCCATCAGCGTCATCGAGCGGGGAATTGCCAAGAAGGTCAGCACGCCCTTCCAGGTGGCGTCTTCGCGCTGCATCTCCTGCGGCACCTGTGTGTTGATTTGCCCGACCGGTGCCTTCAAACTGGAGGAGGTTGCCGGAGTGCATAATATTGAACCCAGTGAATCGGGCTACCGGCGCGGTTATTACCGCGTGGGCGGCGAGCTGGACCTGCACCCTGATTTCGTGCAGGATGTTTCCGCTCTGCTGAAAGCCCAGCCCCCGGAGGAACAAACATGAGCGCTGATCGCACATCACCGGAAAGCCTGCCCCGCGTGGGGGTCTTTATCTGCGAATGCGGGGATAAAATCAGTGGAGTGGTGGACGTGGAGGAATTGTGCCGCTGCGCCGCCCGGCTGCCCGGGGTGGTGCATGCAGTCCACGAACCTTACCCGTGCAGCCGCGACGGGATGCTGCGCATGCAGCATGCCATCGAGGAATTGAACCTGGAACGGGTGCTGGTGGCTGGCTGCGCCCCCCGCCTGGTGGAAAAACTCTTCCGGCGGGTTGCCCGGACAGTCAACCTGGAAGCCGGATATTTAAATATTGCCAATATCCGCGAGGGTGCGGCGTACATCCATGCAGCAGACCCGGAGGCGGCGTTGAACAAGGCGCTCACCATTCTGGAGATGAGCGTGGCGCGCCTGACGACCACCCATGCCGCCCGTGTCCACACCGGTCAGGTCACCCGGGCGGCATTGATCCTTGGCAGCGGATTGAGCGGTCTGACAGCCGCCCTGGCGCTGGCGGAGCAGGGCATCCCGGTGACGGTGGTGGAACCCGCCGAGCAAGCCGGTGAGAACCTGCCCGATCTCTCCGCATCCACGCGTGAACTGACCCGGGAGCGGCTGCAAACCGCCCTCAACCATCCCCGGATAAAAATTCTCACCCGCGCCCGCCTGACTGCCGTGCAGGGGCACCCCGGTGAATACGAAGCCTGGGTGCAGCAGCGCGGGCAGACCAGCATCGTCACCGCCGGGGCGATCATCGTGGCAAACGTGGCGCATCCCAAGTCACTGGGAAGCAGCCACTGGTTTGACCGCTCACGGGTGAAAACCCAGGTGGAATTTGAACAGGAACTGGTGAACGCCGCTGAGTCCGGCACGCCGTCTGGCTTTGACCGGGTGGTGATGATTTTCTGTGCCGAGGAAGCCCAGCGGCAGCGCTGTTCGCGCGTCTGCTGCGCCACGGGCATCCGCCAGGCGTTGCGCGTGAAAAAGCTCAATCCAAATGCGGAAATCACCGTCCTGTTTCGCGACCTGTACCTGGGGGCGCCGGGCTCACCCCATGAGGCGGACCTGCTGCAGGCGCGCAAACAGGGCATCACTTTCTTCCGGTACCGCCGCGACCATCCCCCCGTGATCGGCAATGACACGGTGGACGTGCTGGACACCCTGACCGGCGAGCCGGTATGCCTGCCCTTCGAGCGGGTGGTGATGACCATGCCCCTTGTGCCGGAGGACGACACCCGTTCGCTGGCAGCCTTGCTGGGTCTGCCGCAGGATGAGGACGGCTTCCTGGCTGAGCCGCGGGTGCGCCTGCGCCCGGGACGCTATGTGGACCCCGGCATCTATGTTTTGGGCTCCGCCCAACATCCCGCTGACACCACCGAGGCGCTTTTTCAGGCGTACCTTACCAGCGCCCGGGCGGTACGCTTCCTTAATCAGGAGAATATCCTCGTAGATACCCCGGTGGCGGAGATTGACGCCACCCTCTGCACCGGCTGCGGCAATTGTCCGCAGGTCTGCCCCACCTATGCCATCGCACTGGAGCGGCGGGACGGCATCCTTTCCGTCTCGGAAGTGGACGCCCTGCGCTGCATCGGTTGCGGCAACTGCGTGGTAGTCTGCCCGGTGAAAGCCATCACCCTGCCCGGCTGGGATAATGTGGAAATCCCTGCCCAGATCAGTGCCGCCCTGATGCCGGAGAACTTCAAGCCCGGTGAACCGCACATTCTGGTGCTGGCGTGCGAGTGGTCAGCGGCAGGCGCCGCCGAGCTGGCGGGAAGCCGCCGGGCGGACCTGCCGGAAAACGCCGTTCTGCTGCGGATGAACTGCTCGGCGCGCTTTGACCCTTATCACATCCTCTGGGCGTTCCTGCAGGGTGCGGATGGGGTGCTGCTGGGCGCCTGCCCGCCGGGCGAGTGTCATTATGGGATGGGCAACCTCTATGCCCGCGAGCGGGTGGAAGTACTGAAAAAGGAATTATCCGCCCATGGGATGGATCCCCGCCGGCTGCGCCTGGAATTCCTGTCGGTTGCCGATGGGCTGCTTTTTGCCCGGATTGTCAATGAATTCATGGAGGAGTTGGAAGGCAGGATGACTGACCGGGGGCAGATGCCCACCGGTGTGAAAATCCCTGTCCGCAGAGAATCCCCCTCCACTCCCTTCCCCGCTTGATTTTTCACTTCACAGGAGGTTCTTATGTCAATACGTTTGGAAGCAGAAGTCTGGTCGCTCGATAATTGCGCCGGGTGCGGATTGTGTGTCGCCGCCTGTTCCAAGCAGGTGCTGCAATGGGAGCCAACCCTGCAGCATCCAACCCTGGAAAAGCGCACCAAGCTGCTGGGACTCTCCCGCACCACGCTGGACAGCTGCTCGTTCTGCACCCAGCTCTGCGTGGAAGCCTGCCCGCGGCTGGATCGCTGGGCGGCAATTGAACCCCGCCTGGTGACTGCGGCGCGCGCCCGCGGACCGGTCTATTCGGGCGCACCCAATGACGTAATCCGCGCCATTCTCTCCGCCGGGCGTTCCAGCGGTCTGCTGGACGGCGTGGTGATGCTGGACCTGGATCCGTGGGCGTTGAAACCGGTGGCACGGGTCATCACCAGCGTGGAGCAGATCGTCGAATCGATGGGTCCCCAATACCTTTGGGCGCCGGTGTTTGATGTTCTGAACGAAGCTGTCTACACCTACCGCATGCAAAACATCGCCGTGGTGGGCACACCCTGCGCTTCGCAGGCGATCCGCAAGCTGCGTCAGTCCGCCAACACCCGCCTGCGACCCTACCAGGAAGCCATCCGCCTCAGCATTTCGATCTTCTGCACCGGCATCTACAAGCCGGAGATGATCGAGGAGGTGCTGGTCAAGCGCATGAATGTCAGCCGCGATCAGGTGAAGCGCATGGAAATTTCACCCGACCGGGAGTGGATGCGCGCCGTCCTGTGGGACGGCTCGGTGCGCACCATTCCCCGCCAGCAGGCGGAATCCTATACCCGCGCCGGCTGCGGTAAATGTGATGACTACCTGGGTGAATCGGCGGATATTGCCGTGGGCAGCCTGGGCGCTCCCAAGGACGCCTCCACCCTCATTGTCCGCACCCTCACCGGGGATATTTTCTGCCGCAACGCGGTGCAGATGGGTCTGCTGGAAACCTCGCCCGACGTGGATGTGGCGGCGCTGGATAAAGCCGCCAGTGAAAAGGACCGCCGCGAACGGGGTCAGGCATTCAAGGACCTGGAAATTCTCATGCTGGACGGTCTGGCGGATCCGCAGAAGCGCGCCGAAGCCATCCAGCAGTTCACGCGGCTTTACCGCACACCCGCCCGACCCGGCGCCGTGGAACCGGAAACGCCCCGCGGCTGCACCGGCTGCTGATTCCAGGAAAAGGAGTTGAGCCATGAAAACCATCAGCGCAAAATCAAAGGATTTAAAATCCATCAATCAGGCAATCCGTCAGAGTGTTAACGGCGCGCCGGTCACGGTCAGCAGCGCCGCCCATCTGGACGGTCTGGCAGCGGGTCTCAAGCTGGGTGAAGTGATCGTGCAGGGGCAGGCGGGTGATTACCTGGGCGTTCTCAACGCCGGGGCGACCATCCAGGTCACAGAAGGCGCCGGCAGGTTCGCCGCCGATAACATGACCGCCGGGACGGTCATCATTGAGGGGGATGCCGGCTACGGTGCCGCACAGTACTGCTATGGCGGCACGGTGATCATCCGCGGCAATGCCGGCGATTTTACCGCCACCATGAACAAAGGGGCTGTCATCATCGTCTGCGGTGACGTGGGGCATGATGCCGGAACCTACATGCTCAAGGGCGACCTGGTCATCGTGGGCAATGCCGGGCACAACCTGGCGAACTGCCTGATCCGCGGCTCGGTGTATATCGGCGGGGAATGGCAGAGCCTGGGGCACAACACCCGGCTGGCGCCGCTCACCGATGAAGATGTGGCAAAGTTGCAGGCATTTTTCGACACCCACGGCATCCAGGCTGCCCCGGCGACCTTCAAGAAAATCATCGCCGCATCCGAAAAGCCGTTTTACAAGTAAAGGAGACAACCATGACAATCGTAGGTGCATTTTGTGTCAGCGTCAATCGTGAAATCTGCGTCAATTCGCAGATGCCCGGCAAGTGCGCCACCTGTGCGGATGTCTGCCCGCACGGGGTGTACGCCCTGGATGCCCGCACCGGTGAGATGAATGTGGTGAACTTCAATGCCTGTGTCGGCTGCCGAATCTGCTCGGAATTTTGCCCGGTCAACGCCATCCGCATCAACCCGGCGGAACCGGAATATTACACCCGTTATCCGTGGACATTTGCCGCCGTTGAGGAGGTGCATGCCAAGGCTCTCACCGGGGAATACCTGCTGCGCGGCTTCGGCACCACCGGTCAGACACCCAATTTCGACATGATCACGGTTGTCCCCAGCCAGATTGCCTCCGCCTCCCCGCTGGACAAGTACCGCGAGGAGTGCGACATGCAGGTGGTCATCGGGGCGGATACCTGTGAGAAACCGATGGTGCTCAAGGTGCCGTTTGTCTTTGCCGCCATGTCTTTTGGGGCTCTCTCCAAGGAAGCCAAGATGGCGCTTGCCATCGGCGCCGCCATGACCGGCATGGCAACGAACACCGGCGAGGGCGGTCTGCTGCCGGAGGAAGCCTGGCTGTCGCATGGCTTCACCGACCGCGACCAGACACGCCGGAAGTGGGAGCCGGGCGGCTATGTCATCATCCAATGGTCAACCGGGCGCTGGGGCGTCTCGGTGGATTATGTCAACTCGGGTGATGCCGTGGAGATCAAGATCGGTCAGGGTGCCAAGCCCGGCATGGGCGGTCACCTGCTGGGCGCAAAGGTCACCGAGGATGTCGCCCGCGTGCGGGGTGTGCCCGTCGGCTCGGATACCCTCAGCCCCTGCCGCTATTACGACGTGCAGTCACTGGAGGACATGAAGCACATGGTTGCATTCCTGCGGGATGTGACCCATTATCAATACCCGATTCTCTTCAAGCTGGGTCCCTCGCGACCCTATGCGGATGTGGCGGCGTGCATTGAAGCCGGAGCCGATGCCATCAGCCTGGATGGTCTGGTGGGCGGCACGGGCTGCTCGCCGGATATTGTCACCCAGGGAGTGGGCATTCCAACCATTGCCTGCATCCCACCGGCGGTGCAGGCGCTGAAGGATTACAGTGTGCACCACAAGGTGAAGCTGATTGCCTTGGGCGGCATCCGCAATGGGCTGGACGCCTACAAGTGCCTGGCGCTGGGTGCGGACGCCGTCGGCTTTGGCTCGGCGGCGGAAATTGCACTCGGCTGCCGCGTCTGTTATGCCTGCCAGAAGGGTAACTGCCCTTACGGCATCACCAGCCCCAAGCCGGAGCTGCGCGCCCGGCTGGACCCGGTGGAAGGCGGGCAGAAGGTGGCGAATTTCATCCACGCCTGCGCCGAGGAACTCAAGATCCTCACCATGCTGTCAGGGCACTCAAACATTGTGGATCTGACCACCGAGGATTTGCGTGCCATGGATTTGAACACCGCCGCCCTCACCGGCTTGAAGCTGGCGGGGTATGAACGCCCCCTGCCCATCTGGGAAGCGTTGGGTGGGAACGGGCACAAGTAATTTGTTTCATGCCAAACCCGGTTTGAATCTGCCCTGACAGGATAAGGAGCTTGATCCATGTCCACTGTCCAGTTTGACGCCGCCAATGCCAGCCGCATGCTGGATGAAGCCGTGCAAGCCTGCGCCGTGGAACGCTTCAACGGCAGCCTGGAGCAGACCCGCCTGGCGCTGCGCCAGGGCAGGTGTGAAACCTGCCGCGCCCTGAAATCACACCTGGTGGAACAGGTGGGTGCCTGGCTGGGGGGGATGGACCGCACTGTCAAAGCCATTTACCAGTTTGAACCTGAAATCACCCTGGTGCAGCCCTCCACCGGCAGCCTGCGCATGCCCATTTCTCCCGGCAGCATCAACCTGATTGCCTGGGTGGAGCGGAAATCCGCTGCTCTGGCGGCGCTCTGCACGGCGCTGGAAACGGTGCTGGCGGAAAGCCGCAGCCAGCTGGGCTGCCGTAATGCCACCCGCGCCTGCTTTACGCTGGACGTGGCAATGGTGGATGACCAGGATGTGCAGGAGCGGCGCGGCTACGGCATGCTGGTGGAGGCGCGTTATTTGCAGACCCTGCCGGTGTGGACGCGCCCGGATGCCCAGGCTCCCCCGCCGACGGCGGAGCATCCGCCCGGAGGCAGCCGGCTGATCATTGAACAGGCATTTAACGCCGAACTGGCGCCGGAAAGCCTGCTCTTTGCCCAGGCGCTTGCCATCGAAAACCTGCCCCCGCCGGAGCGCATCAGCTTTGAACCGCGCCTGCGCGAGATCAAGGTTGTACTCATCCGCCGGCTTATCAGCGACCAGCCCGCCTACATCCACGTGGCGCGCGACTGGCTGACCGTGCAGGACCTGGAAACCATCCACCGGCGGCGGATTGGACCCGGCAAGATTGGCGGCAAGGCGGCGGGTCTGGTGCTGGCGGCACGCATCCTGCAGGATACCGCCCCGCCGGAGGTGCTGGAAAATCTGCGTATTCCTGAATCCTGGTTCATCGGTTCAGACCTGATTTACATCTTTTCGCTGATGAACGGTCTGATGCACTGGAATGAACAGAAATACAAACCCGAGGAACAGATCCGCCGGGAATATCCGCTCATCCAGCAGCAGTTTGGGGAGGGCAGCTTCCCGCCGGAAATCCTTAAACAGCTGCAAGCCCTGCTCGAGCGTTCCGGCGACCATCCGCTGATAGTGCGCTCCTCCAGCCAGCTGGAGGACAGTGTGGGCACGTCCTTTGCCGGCAAGTACAACAGTTATTTCGTGCCCAACCAGGGCACCCTGCAGCAGAACCTGGAACAGCTCACCCACTCGATTGCCCTCACTTTTGCCTCCACCCTCAAGCCGGAGGCTCTGCTCTACCGCCGCCAGAAGGGCTTGCAGGACTACGACGAGCGCATGGCGGTCCTCATCCAGGAGGTGCAGGGTGAACCCTTTGGGCGTTACTTCCTGCCGCACGCCGCCGGGGTCGCCTTCAGCCGTAATCTCTATCGCTGGGCACCGCAAATCCGGCGCGAGGACGGTTTTGTACGGCTGGTTTGGGGGCTGGGAACGCGCGCCGTGGAACGCGTCGGCAGCGATTACCCCCGCCTGGTGGCACTCAGCCATCCCACCCTGCAGCCGGATGATGATCCGCGTGCCATCCGCTATTACTCGCAGAAGGAGGTCGATTTGATCGACCTGCAGGCAAACGCGGTGTGCACCGTGCCGATCCGCCAGGTGATCACCCCGGACTATCCCCCGCTGCGCTACATGGTGCAGGTGGACGAGGACGGCGCCCTGCTGACCCCGCGGGGGCGCCTGATGCAGGGGGACCTGGGGCGGATTGCCATCACCTATGATGAAATGCTGCGGCGCACCGGCTTTGCCCCGCAGATGCGCCAGGTTTTGCACCTGCTGGAGGAGCATGTCCAGTCGGCGGTGGATGTGGAGTTCTGCGTCCGCCTGGCGGACCTGGAGGGCGGGCGCCCCCGGGCGGTGATCTCGCTGCTGCAATGCCGACCGCAGGCGTTCCTCAAGTCCGGGCGCAGGGTGGAGCTGCCCCGCGGTCTGCCGCCGGAGCGCATCATCTTCTCCACCCGCTTTGTGGTGCCGCAGGGCTACCTGACGGGTATCCGCTATGTGCTGTTCGTCAGCCCGGAGGAGTACTTCTCCCTGCCGGATGCCAATGCCCAGCGCGAACTGACCCTTGCCATTTCCAGGCTGAATGCAGCCCTCCAGGATGAGGAGTATCTGGCGGTGGGACCCGGACGCTGGGGCACCACCAATCCCGACCTGGGGGTGTATGTCAGCTATGCGGATATCTTCAACGCCGGGGCACTGGTGGAGTTGTCCGGTCCGGGGATTGGTCCCGCACCGGAGCCCTCGCTGGGGACGCATTTCTTTCAGGACCTGATGGAGGCGCAGATTTTTCCGCTGGCAATCTCACTGGATGACCCCGCCACTTCCTTTAATAAGCAATTCTTCTATGAGACGCCGTCGTGCCTGGGGAAATTTTTGGAGGTGCCGCCCGCCCTGGCGGACTGCCTGCGCCTGGTGGAGGTCAGCCGCTTTGCGCCGGGCTGCCACCTGGAGGTGGTGATGGATGACGAAGCCGGCATGGCGGTGGCATACTTGAGCCCGGATTAATTATTGGGAGACGCAAGGGCGGAGTCAATCCCGCCCGTCCTTGTGAAACTGGGTCCGGTAGAGGCTGGCGTACAAGCCGCCCTCCTCCAACAGCCGGGCATGCGTGCCCTGCTCCACAATCCTGCCGCGGTCGATGACGAGGATTAAGTCCGCCGCCAGGATGGTGCTGAGACGGTGGGCGATGACAATGCTGGTGCGCTGCGCCATCACCCGGCTGAGGGCATCCTGGATGAGCGCCTCGGATTCGCTGTCGAGGCTGCTGGTGGCTTCATCCAGCACCAGAATGCGCGGGTTCTTGAGAATCACCCGCGCCAGGGCAATCCGCTGCTTCTCCCCCCCGCTCAGGCGGTAACCGCGCTCGCCGACAATCGTATCGTAGCCTTCGGGCAGCCCCTGGATAAAGTCGTGGATGTTCGCCACCCGGCAGGCTTCCTCCAGCTCCGCCTGGGCGGCATCCAGCCGGGCGTACTGCAAATTGGTGCGGATGGTGTCGTGGAACAGGTAGGTCTCCTGCGTCACCATGCCCACCTGGTTGGAGAGTGATTCCAGCGTCACATCGCGCAGGTCGTGCCCGTCCATGCGGATGTTGCCGGAACTGGGGTCGTACAGCCGCGGGATGAGATAGGTGAGGGTGGTCTTGCCGGCTCCGCTGGGACCCACCAATGCCACCAGCTGACCCGGCTTTGCCGTAAAGCTGATGCCGTCCAGTGCAATCCGGCGCGCCTGGCTGCGGCGGGTTTCCTCTTCTTTTTCCTCCTCGTGTTCGGCGGATTCGCCCGACAGAACCGCGGTGACATTATCCATGCTGCCGTAGCGGTGCACATCGCTCAGCAGGCTTTCGTCCCCGCTCTCGTATTGAAAGATCACGTTCTCAAATTTTATCTCACCGCGGATATCCTCCAGACGGACGGCATCCGGTTTTTCGGGCAGTTCCACCGGCAGGTCAATCACTTCAAAGACGCGCTCAAAGCTGACCATCGAGGTGGCAAATTCCACCGGCGCATTGGAAAGCCCCTGCAGCGCCGAGTAGAGGCTGTGCAGGTATGACACAATCGCCACGATGGTGCCGATGGTGAAGGCGCCCTGGATGACAAAATAACCGCCCAATCCGTAAACCAGGGC
>ERZ1026800.359-NODE-359-length-40733-cov-5.379870_pt1 | contig 40733 bp, 40 predicted proteins | sample MGYA00520873_ERZ1026800 | MGnify/ENA primary metagenome ERZ1026800 (study PRJEB33270, sample SAMEA104284475) | anaerobic digester metagenome | biome: Anaerobic digester microbiome; feature: mesophilic sludge digester; material: Anaerobic digester biomass | place...
GGTTGGCACATTTTTGATTTTTCTGACCCGGTGCATCACACCAGCCGAAGCGTATCGGTCGATGAATTGGAGTGCGCTTATTCTGATCAGCTGCATGTTAGCCTTGGGGAAGGCAATGGAAGTTTCAGGATTAGCGACCTATTTGGCGAGCCAGGTTGTTGATCTGATGGGTTGGCAAAATCCTAAACTTTTATTGGGCGGCTTCTTTTTATTATCTATGGTCCTGACGCAGCCGATGTCCAATCAGGCTGCGGCTGTAGTGGTCTTACCGATAGCAATTCAGACAGCCCTGCAACTAGGCTTGAACCCGCGCAGTTTTGCGATGATGATCGCCATTGGCGCAGCGACTTCGTACATTACCCCGCTCGAGCCAGCGTGTATGATGGTTTATGGACCAGGCAACTACCGCTTTATGGACTTCGTCAAAGTGGGCTCGCTGCTCACGGTAATTGTTTTCGCCATCGCTTTGCTGATGGTTCCGGTTCTCTGGCCTCTTTAGTCGGTTCCTATTGTGTTGCGCAAGCGATGCACGGGTCAAAAGCGCGCACGACCCTGCCCACGGCTTTTTCCAGCTCTAAGTTGATCCCCTCCGGATGGATATAGCGGTTGCCTGCAACCATCAACGCCCTCTCGATAGCACGCATGTTATGCACCGTCGGGATGATGAACTGAGCATCCGAAATCACGCCTTTCTCGACCACATAACGGTGAATCAGCGGTCCACGCGGCGCTTCTACCAGCCCATAACCAATGCCATCCTTCACCTGATAGCCAACCACAGTGTCGCCACTGCTTAAGTCTTCCGAAAGCAGCTCAATAGTCCGCTCCATCGCATAGACCAATTCAATACCGCGGCAGAGGTCAAAAAGCATGATAGCATGCGCGGGAGAGCCAAAGTTGTTCCGAAAACGCTCCAGATAGCCATCGGCAATCGGCGTCGCAAAGGAAGAAGTGATGTTGATGCGCGCTAAGCTGTTGGCGCGCAAGATTTGTCCCTGATAGCTGGTCTTTCCAGCGTAGGAGTAGTCAGTCTGCTCGAATTGGATGCGTTGTTCGAACTCCTCTGGCGTGAAGTGCTCTTTCTCCTCGCCATCAGGGCTAAGTATGCGTAAATGTCCGCTGTTTAGCTTAGGTTTAACCGATGTGGTCGAGGAGATGTAGTAAGTTGGCTCATCATCACCCCAGCTCCCGATGCGTTCACCCATTACCATGGACATATCCCAATAAGTATTAAAAAGCTCGCATGCTACTGGCAGCATTTCATCTAGCTCCTTGAGCATTTGCTCAGCAGCCTCGCGCGGGATGCCACCGGAAACACCGCCGATATGCGCCTTGATGGGGTGAATGAACTGCCCGCCCGCCAAAGTGATCAAATCTGTGCCCACTTTGCGTACTCTCAGTGCCTTTTGAGCAATGGAAAATTGCGCCTCGCGGCTGGCTTCACTTTCATCCATATGGAATAAGCTCTCAGCGTCCACACGGTCCGGCATGGTGAAAATAAACAACGATGTTGCTTGGTTCTGAATCAGCTGCCCCAAAAGCAGCACTTCACGGATGGTATTGGCTAAAGGCGGCGGCGTGACGCCAAAAACATTTTCCAGCGCCTTCACCGAGGCAACGTGGTGGGCGGTGGAGCACACCCCGCAGATGCGCGGCACAATCACGGGCATTTGCTCAGCGGGCGTACCGACCACGAAGTTGCGGAAGCCGCGCAACTCCACAGCTTGGAATTGAGCTGTCAGCAGCTTACCGTTTTCTACTTCCATGACCACGCGGGCATGCCCTTCGATGCGGCTGAGAGGGAAAGTGAGAGTTGTCATCAGAGCACCTTATCCTTGCTGCGGATGCGTCGATCTCCGCCAGCATAATCCGAAAATTGAAACAAGAACATCGAGAGCTGTGGGGAACGCAATGCTTGGTTCAATTCCTCAGGTGGGATGTTGGTCATGCGTTCGAACACGCGCTGAATATTTTCAAACCAAACGGTTGACTCACGTTCGATAAAGGCGTTGGAAGGTCCGCGGCAGCCCACACAGGGGTGACCGGCACGTGTACACGGCGCTCGGCAGCCGCCGCGCGTGGAGGTACCGACGCATAGAAAGCCTTGGTTCACCAGGCAGATTTCTGGGTCGGGGCTGCCTTTTTCGAAGCCAGTAATGTGGTCAGGTTTCATATCATTGAGTTTGCGCCGGCCGCATTCCCCGCACACATTTGCCGACGCCTTGAAGCCCTGTGGGTCCATCAGCGCTGCCATGAAAAGCTCCGGCGTAGGCGGGCAGCCAGGCAGGTAGAGGTCTACATCCACAAAAGAATCCACGGGGTGCGTTTTATTGAGCAGCTGCGGTAAATGATAGCGCTTAGCTTGGGTGCGAAAGAGCTCTTGCACCTCATCCCGATCGCCGAGGTTTGTCACCCCGCCAGAAATGGCACAGGTGCCCACCGCGATGACACGCTTGACGTTCTTGACTGCCCGCTGTAGGTTGTAGACGTCTTCATCGTTGCGCACACCCCCAGAAATCAACAACACTTCGGTATCTTCGGGGATGCGGTGGGTTGAAACAACCAAGGGCATATAGACAAGCTGGTATTTGTCATACCATTCATTGGCATTGAGTAAGGAGACTTCACAGCCTGCGCAGCCCGAAAGCTGCAACACAGCAAACTTGGGCAGCTGTTTTGAATCATTTTCCATTGAGGCTCCTATTCCACAGAAAAAGCCAAGTTATACACAGAATTTAAGCTTTTATCCACAGGTTATTCACATCGGATTTATCTGAATTTTACCCTGATTTTGGATTGGTCTCATCTAGGAGAACCACTTTTCCAAATTTACATCAAGGGATTAGCTTTTCCTCAGCAGCACTTTTATTCGTGCTACAATTCCTGCGCGTAAAGCGCATAAACCTGTTGAAAGGACCCTCAATTTTGAAACAGCCCGAGCTTAACTTTCTCATCGACCTTGCACAAACCGCTGGCAGCCAGCTTGCTGAGATGCAAACACAGGATTTGGATATCCACCTCAAAGGACGTGCGGATCTCGTCACCCGGGCAGATAAGAGCGTGGAAGCCTACCTGATCGACCGCATTCTCAGCCGCTTTCCAGAGCATACCATCACTGCCGAAGAGAGCGGCAATCACCAGGGCGATCCTGCCCACCAGTGGTTTATTGACCCACTGGATGGCACGTTGAATTACGCGCATGGCTTACGCTACTACTGCACCTCGATTGCTTACGCCTATCAGGGCAGGCTGAAGGTTGCCGTGATTTACGCCCCACGCGATGATGAGCTCTTTAGTGCTGAGCAGGGTAAGGGTGCCTACTTGAATGGCAAGCCAATACACGTCTCTTCGATAGACACGCTCGAAAATGCCTTGCTGGTAACTGGATTCCGCGCCACGCTGATTGACACTCCGCGCTCGAATTACAACAACTTCCTGCGCTTTTCGCGCCTGACGCAAGGCGTGCGCCGATTAGGCTCTGCGGCGCTAGACCTGGCTTACGTAGCTTGCGGCAGATTAGATGGCTTTTGGGATGTGCTGCTCAGCCCGTGGGACCTGGCAGCAGGCGTGCTACTTGTGCAAGAAGCCGGCGGCGTCGCCACTGATTTGTATGCTGAGGCTCCGCTGAGCTTGGCGGGCAAAGAAAGCATCTTAGCCGCTAATCCAGCGATCCATGAGCAGATGTTGAAGGAATTGCTCGATGAAAAGCACCTCTCTGGGCTATGAAAGGCTGATATTTATCTGGTCAGCTCGGCGATGAAGAGCTCGAAAGCTACATCCCCGGGCATCCCGCCTGTCTTGATAGCCTCATCTATAGCCAGCAATCGCGTATAAATGGCGATAAGCTGTGCCATAGTGAATTGCCAGGCTTGGCTCGCGAGCTTATCGGCAATAAAGGGCAGCACGTGCAGCTCCTGTTGAATCTGGCGGGAATCACCGTCCTCATCTAAAATCTCTCTCGCCTGCACAAGCAGGCGGAATTGGCGGTAAATCATTCCGGTCAGATCCAAGATTTCATTGGTCTCCAGCAAGATGCGAAACTGCTCCAGAGCCTTAGGTCCATTGCGCTCGCCGAGGGCATCCACTAATGTGAAAATGTTGCCTTCTTGGTCTTGCGCGGTGAGCAGCATCACATCCTCTGCGGTTACAGGTCGCTGACCATTTACATAAGTGAGCAGTTTTTTCACCTCTTGGTTAGCCCGCAGGGTGTTATTACCCACATACGTAGCCAGCAGCTGGGCAGCATCCGGGCGGAACTCGCCACCGTTTTGCTGCGCGCGCTTCTGCACCCAAGCCGGCATTTCGTAGTCATCCGGTAGGGCACAATCGGCAAGGTACCCATCCTCTGGATGAGCAGCCAACCAATCTAACAACCAGGCGTAGCGGCGCTTGTTTTCCCAGCTGAGCTCACGTTTTCGGCGCATCTGTTGATCTTCGATAACGATAATTAAGGCAGCGGTTTCGGGGAGCTGTTCGATAATCTGTAAAAATTTTGCTTGGTCTGCCGTATTCAGCTGGCTGAGAACCTGCCTGCCTTTTTCGAGGATCACCAAACGGCGCGCTGCCAAAAAGGGTACCGTCAGGCAATTGGCACGCAGAGCTTCTAAATCGATAAAGTCGCTCTCAAACCGAGTGGTATTGAGATCGCTAAGCGAAGCATCGCCTAAGTTCGCTTTGAAACCCGCAAGGAGCTCGGCTATGTGGGCTTCATCATCGCCACGCAGGAGGTAAACTTTTGGAATCGCTGCCAACCGTATGCCCTAACCTTCGGTGCTTATTTTGTGAAAGTAGGTATTACCGTAGCGCATCGAAACCACTTGGCGGATGGATGTATCGCCAATGTCCGCGCTAGTCATCACTTTCTCCTGGACTATGGGCCCGAGCGGACGAGCTAAAAAGAAAGCTGGCACAGCTGCCAAAGCTGCTAAGACTACCTGCACCAAGCCTGGCTGTTTGCGCTTCCGGGTAATCAGCCAGGTAAGCCAGGCAAAGCTAGCCGCAACGGTTGCGGGCACAACTAAATTAGTGCCGCAATGGGGGTGCACAGCCAGCTGGCGCTCCCCAGCCTTGAGGCGCCTTTCGGCTTCGAGGGCAGCACGCGTCACGATATCCGTGGGCAGGTCCACGTTCAAGTAAAATCCGCCTGCAAAGGAAACGCCGGACATGCGCAGGTTGTGGTATTTTTCGGCTAGCACCTGCAGGGTGGCATGCTCCAGGCTGTGGTTGCGGCGCGTGGCGCCCACGAGGGGAAGTCGGTCTAAGAGGTTAGCTGCCATAGAAGATTACCTTTCATTATGCTCTTCGTAGATAATTCTTAGAAGGAATTATAGCATCAGGAGAGATACGTAGAATTCTTTTTACCGGTTTTATGAGCCCTGTTCTGACCTACGGTCAAATTCACTCGCTGGTCCTTTCAGGAGGCTCCGCACTGAGGACACCAGCGAGAACAAGGAGTGTCAGAAGATTGCTTCACCCCTACGGGGTTCGCAATGACAAAATAGCCTTGTTTTTGCATGGTACCCTAGGGTAGGCTGCGCACTCAGGAGACCGGCGAGAACGGATGATTCTTAGTTCTTTCATGGTCTCCTGACCGTGAAAGGCAGTTGACCTTTAGGTCTCAAAAAACTGATGACTATATTATCATAATCGTCGATCAAAGCTAAAAAAACCCAGGAGACCTACGGTCAAAACCACTCGCTCGGTCAGAGACCGGCGAGAACAAAAATAAGGAGACCGGCGAGAACGAGCGTTAATTATTGCAGTAAGCGATTGGATGCATAGGTATAATAAGGACGATGTGCTTCATAAACTAAATCCAAGGACAAGCTATGAACTCTCGTATTTCTCGCCTTGTAGAATTGCTGCAACAGCACCAAATGGATGCCCTGGTGCTCAACCCAGGTCCGACCTTCACTTACCTGACCAGCTTACACATGCACCTGATGGAACGCCCGACGGTGCTTTTTATCACCAGTTCTGGGCAAGCTGGGTTGGTTTTGCCTCACCTTGAAAAAGAAAAACTGGCAGGGCTGGAGCTTGAGCTGCAAGCGTTTACCTACGAGGATGACCCTGCCACTTGGGCGGAGGCTTTCCGCCAAGCGATAACCGCATTGGGCTTAGCCCAGTCTAAATTAGCGGCTGAACCAAGCCGGCTGCGCCTGCTGGAGCTGCAGTTCATCCAGGCAGCCGCACCACAAGCTGCAATAATCGATGGCAGCCCAATAGTGGAAGGCTTGCGCTTGAAGAAAGACACTCAGGAGCTGGCTAAGATGCGCGAGGCGGCGGTGATTGCCCAAAAAGCTTTAGTCGAAACCCTCAAGCACATTCACCCAGGCATGAGCGAAAAACAAATCGCTGCAGAGCTGGTTATTGCACTTTACCAGGCAGGATCGGATATGGCACTGCCCTTTGAGCCAATCGTCAGCAGCGGACCGAACAGCGCCAACCCACACGCAGCACCCTCCGAGCGCCTCCTCCAAGAAGGCGACTTGCTGCTCTTCGATTGGGGAGCGAGCAAAGACGGCTACTTTTCCGATATCACCCGTACCTTTACGGTGGGCGAAGTGGAGCCTGAACTGCAACACGTTAGTGAAGTCGTGCTGGCGGCTAATGCCAAGGGGCGGGAAATCGCTGCTCCAGGGATGCCTGCTGGCGCGGTAGATAAAGCTGTGCGCGCCGTGATTGAATCCGCCGGCTATGGGGAATATTTCACCCATCGCACCGGGCATGGCTTAGGTATGGAAGCGCATGAAGCCCCCTATATTTTTGGGTCGAACTCACAGTTGCTTGCGCCGGGGATGGTTTTCACCATCGAGCCCGGAATCTACCTGCCGGGGCGCGGTGGTGTGCGCATCGAAGATGATGTGGTAATCACAGAGAACGGTGTGCACAGCCTGACAGATTTACCGCGCGCGGTGGTGCCCTATAACACCCCGTTTGATTAATCTTTGGAGAATTAAATGAAATTGGAAATTGTCCGCATGGTCTTAGGACCCTTGCAAAACAATGTTTATCTGCTGGCTGATCAAGAGACCGCGGAAGCCGTGATAATCGACCCTTCCTTTGAGCCAAAGCGCCAGCAGGAGGAAATCACGCGCCGCGGCTGGAAGCTCACCCAGATCTGGCTAACGCATGGGCATTTTGATCACTATGTGGGCACAACCGCGTTACACAAAGCCTTCAAGCCTGCCCCGCTGATTGGCATGCACCCCCAAGCATTTGCCTGGTCAAACGAACAGAAAAACATAGTTAATTTTGGTATGCCGATTGACCCAGTGCCTCAGGTGGATATCCCCTTCACTCAAGGGCAGCGCTTAGCTGTTTGTGCCTCTGGAGAACCAAAAGTAATAGAAGTGCGGGAAGTGCCCGGGCACAATCCTGGCTCTGTATTGTTTTATTGTGAGGCTTTAAAGGTAGCATTTACGGGAGATGCGATCTTTCGAGAGAGCATTGGGCGCACTGACTTCCCAGGCGGTGATTATTCCTTGTTGCTCAAAAGTATCCGCGAGCAAGTGCTTACGCTACCCGATGAAACCACACTGCTCCCCGGTCATGGACCAGAGAGCAGTGTGGCTCACGAAAAACGGTTCAATCCTTACTTAGCGTAAGAAACCGCGCGCGTCTCGCGGATAACGGTCACTTGAATTTGACCGGGGTATTGCATACTGCTTTCAATCTCATTCGCAATGTCTTTTGCAATCTCGTAGGCTGCCAGGTCATCAACTTCTTCTGGGCGTACGATGATGCGTACTTCCCGCCCGGCTTGGATGGCAAAGCTCTGTTCCACGCCTTCATGGGCGTTGGCAATCGATTCAAGCGCTTTGAGACGCTTGATATATTGTTCCAAGTCCTCACGGCGGGCGCCAGGGCGTGCGCCGGAGATCGCATCGGCAGCTTCCACAATCACTGCTTCCACGGAAGTTTGCTCCACTTCGTGGTGGTGCGAGGCAATTATGTTGACCACTTTCGGATTGACGCCATGCCGGCGCGCAAATTCTGCGCCGATGAGTGCATGCGTCCCTTCGGTATTGTGATCCATGGCTTTGCCCAAGTCGTGCAGCAAGCCGCCAGCTTTAGCCACTTCCACGTCTGCGCCCAATTCTGAGGCTAAAACACTGGCAATCTTAGAAGTCTCTACGGCATGGGCTAATTGATTTTGCCCGTATGAGGTGCGGTACTTGAGGCGGCCTAACTTCTTAATAATCTCTGGATGCAAACCGCTCACCCCAGCCTCAAAGACAGCCTCGTTCCCTGCTTTGACCAGGTCATCATCCATCTTTTGGCGTTCTTCCTCGAGGATCTTTTCGATGTAAGCAGGATGGATCCTGCCATCGGTTACCAAGCGGGTAAGCGTACGGCGGGCGACTTCGCGCCTGACGGAATCGAAGCAGGAAACCGTTACTGCTTCGGGTGTATCGTCAACGATCACATCCACACCGGTGACTTGCTCAAAAGCGCGGATGTTACGTCCATTCCGCCCGACGATGCGCCCTTTCATTTCTTCATTGGGCAGTGTAACGACTGAGGTTGTGACCTCCGCCACGCTTTCAGAAGCCACGCGCTGGATTGCGTCAGCGATCAGCTCACGCGCTTTTTCAGCGCCGGTTTCGCGGGCTTCAGCTTCATATTGATGAATGATGCGTGCCATTTCAGCGCGGGATTGCTCTGCTACTTCATTCATCAGTACTCCCCGGGCTTCTTCAATGCTCATTTGAGCCACCCGCTGCAGTTCTTCCATCCGCTGCACATAAAGCGCTTCAATCTCGTTAGCGCGCCGATCAATGCTGCTTTGGCGTTTGTTGAGCGCTGCTTCGCGCTGCTGCATCTGGTCAAAGCGCCGATCCAATTCTTCGCGCCGTTTTACCAAGCGGTCATCCTCTTTACTCAATTCGGCACGGCGCCGTTGCAGGTCTTCCTCAGCTTCACGCGTAATGCGCAGGGCATTCTCTTTGGCTTCTAACTCAACTTGGCGAGCCTTTTCTTCAGCTTGTTCGATAATATCTTTTGCTGTTTGCTTAAGGGCTTGGTCCTTACGGTTGCGCAGGTACTGAAAGAGCAGATACCCAATCAGAATGCCGAGCAACAACGCCAAACCAGGCAAGAGAAAGCCATTTAGTCTTGCTTGTTGTATTCCTTGTGCGTATAACATTTTTTAGAACTCCATCTTCATATATTATGTGTCTTGCATCGAACTGGAGTCTTGCATGGCGTTCCATAGCTTGCGGATGGTTGCCCAAGTGACCTGAGCAGAAAAGCCTCTACGCTGCAGGTAAGCTCCGAGCTTACGGGCGAAGTCTTCCCAAGGCAAGCTTGCATAACGTCCTAAGGCACGTTGGGCAGCTTCAAGAGCTAAATCGGCATCATCCAATTCAGCCTCTGCTAAGGCAGTTTCAATAGTTTCGGATGAAACCCCTTTTTGTTTCAACTCCCAACCCAGCATGCTTTGGCTACGCGGACGGAAGGTAGTGCGGTTCTCGACCCACTCACGCGAAAAGCGCGTGTCGTTGAGAAAGCCGTCTTCTTCCAGCTGCGCAAGCACTGCTTCGATCACCTCAGCGGTATACCCCTTGCGTTCCAGATAGGTTTGGACTTCTTGATTAGAACGGCTGCGAAAGCTTAAGAAGTGCAAGGCGCGATTGTATGCGCTTTGCTGCTCGTCTTTGGCTAGGAGCTGAGCGATTTGCTGCTCATTCAGCTTTAAACCCGGCTTCAACCAAGCAGCGGTAAGCTGATCCAGCGAAAAAGCATAAGCCCCATCTAAACTAATGTTGACGCGGCTGCGATTATGCTTTTGTGCCTCGATGGCAGTAATCGTTTTTTCCATATTATCAAAAAGCCACAGTCTCCTGAAGACCATGGCTTTTCGTATGGGCTGAATCGCATCACATGGTAGGAAATGCTTAGTACCGATTCCACCACCGATGTAAAAAATTTATACCTTGGTACGCTAACAATGCCTTAATCAATGCTATAGGCTCGCTCCTCATGGGGAGCAAGCTGTTTGGCTGCCCATACTGGAGAGGGTCTTGCATTAAAACCCCAAAAATAGGTTTTCCTCCAAGCGGCAGACTTGTTCACGTGCATTGTTATGTTCCAATTTATAAGCCAGATGCCTGGCGTTTCACTTCCATACAAGACTGGCAGATTTGACTGCCTGGTCACATTAACCGTGGTCTTCATGAGGAACCTCATGCAGAATCCAGTTACAATTTCTGTTTGTATAAACATTATACAATACATTTAGCGTTTTAGCGATGTTTTTTGAGATATTAAAAGGAAAGACCTGGTTAATCATTCATCTCTCGGTAAAAACTCATGTTAAAATAAACGCATGCAAACAACAACCTCACTCAAGCAAGACAAATCCAACATCGACCCGCAGCGAATGCACCGCCAACAGCGCTTTTGGCAAATCATATTTCCAGTCAGCATCGTAGGCGTAGCCTTAGTTGCCGGCATGGTTTACTTGCTCCTAACAGCTGGCGCTACGAGTGGTGATGTGGCTGGTTTAGCACAAACCGCCACGGTGATATTAACGCTGCCTTTACTCTTGATGTTGCTGCCCATTCTGATGATAACCATCGCGCTGATCATTTTACTGGGCAAGCTGGCTGGCTGGCTGCCAAAAGCGGGCGTGAATGTTTTTGAGTTTAGCGAAAATGTGCGCCGTTCTGTTCGAAAGAGTACATCAGCTGCTGTTACCCCTCTTTTCTTTATCCAACAAAAAAATGCCGAGCTCCAACAGTTAATCCGCAGCATCCATCCCAAAAGCAAAGGTGAAAGAGGATTATGAAACCTTCGATAAAAACGATTACTATCGTCATTGGCACACTCTTAGGTGCCTTTTTAGGCTTTAGCATAGCTTCAACTTTAGTGAAGGAAGCCGAAGAGCGTGGACAGAAAGTGCCGATTAATACTCAGCAGGGGTTCAAACTTGGTATAGGCTTGTGGCGATTATTCCACGATTTTGATAAGCTTGTGAAATAACCTTACTCAGGAAGAAGCACTTTTACCTTGTTTGAACTGATCTTTTTAGGCACGTCTGCCTCTGCTCCGTCAATCAAGCGTGGTTTATCCGCCATGGTGGTTAAGCACGAGGAATATCGCTTTTTGATTGATTGCGGAGAGGGCACGCAGCGTCAAATTCTTAAATCCGGTATTGGATTCAAGCGCCTCAACACGATTTTGCTTACCCATGGTCACTTAGATCATATTCTGGGCTTAGCTGGTTTGGTTTCAACCTTTATGCGCTGGGAGGCGATTGATGAGATCAACATTTTAGGCAGCAAGCACACCATGGAGCGGGTCAGCGATTTGATCAATGGTGTGGTGCTGCGCGGCACTCAACCGCCGATGCCGATCAACTTGTTGGATATCAAGCCGGGAGTAATTTTAGAAGCCGAAAACTTTCGCGTAACTGCTTTTCCGGTTGATCATCGCGGCTCTTCTTCATTAGGCTTTCGCTTTGAAGAACTACCCCGAAGACCATTCTTACCTGAAAAAGCCGAAGCATTGGGAATTCCGCCTGGACCTTGGCGAAAAGATTTGGTCGCTGGCAAAGCAATCACCCTTGCTGATGGGCGCGTCATCCAGCCTGATGAAGTGCTGGGTGAGGAAAAACCGGGGGCTAAATTAGCCATCGTTGGGGATGTGGGCAGACCGGAAAAACTGCTGCCTTACATCCAAGGGGTAGATGCCTTAGTGGTGGAGGCTACTTACCTCAATGAAGAAGCTGAAATGGCGGAAGATTTTGGTCATACTACCGCTGAGGCTGTGGCTAAGCTGGCAAATGAAGCTGGCGTAGGACAGTTGATCCTCACGCATGTTTCCCGCCGCTATCGGGATGATGACATTCTTAATGAGGCAACCGCTATATTTCCCAATACAATCTTGGCACACGATTTCGATACTTTTCAGGTGAAACACAAGGATTAATGCTCTCGCCCAATACGTGCATACCTCCCACTGAGTGACTTTGGCTTTTATGTTAGAATTTGAATTCAAATGTACCAAGAAGAAATCATTCTCGCTTCTGCCTCCCCGCGCCGCAGGGAGCTTTTTGCCTTGTTCAAGTTGCCTTATCGTTGCGTTAGTACGGACATAAACGAAAATCAGCTTCCTGATGAAAATCCGATTGATTATGTCACTCGGTTAGCACTACAGAAGGGTGAAGCAATCAACGCTGAAAATCTAGTGCTCTCAGCGGATACAATCGTCGTCTGTGAAGGCGAGGTCTTAGGCAAGCCGACGAAGGATAATGAGGCACGGGAGATGCTAAGGCGGATGCGAGGAAAATCGCATAGCGTCCTTACAGCCCTTGCCTTACGCCAGAAAAGTACTGGGCTGCTCTTACAAGACGTTTGCCATACGCAAGTTCTTATGCGCAGTTATAGCGATGCAGAAATCGAAAGCTATATCCAAAGCGGCGATTACCGCGATAAAGCCGGCGGCTATGCCATCCAACACAAAGCTTTTCATCCGGTTGCAGCTGTGCAAGGCTGTTATGCGAATGTGATGGGGCTGCCGCTCTGTAACCTTACCTGCTTGCTGCAACATGCGGGAATCGCAGTGGAAGTCGATATTCCTCAGGCTTGCCAACAGCACTTGGGAATTACTTGCGAGGTTTACCCTCAGATCTTGGCAAGCTGCATGCCAGTTAGCCAAGCGAATCGATGGGATTCGAGATGACGAAGAAAATCCTTATTTGTTTGTGTTTAGTTCTATTGATCGGCGCTTGTAACTCTGAAACAGCGCCAAGCTCAACGGTAACCCCCACTTCTGGCTTGCCTACACCGATGATTGACGTTGCACCCGCGCCCGATGTGGAGGAAGGGGCGCAAGCTTACTTAGAGGCTTGGAAAGCAGAGGACTATGAGGGGATGTACGCCCTCCTCAGCCGGTTGAGCCAGGACGCGATGACCTTAGAAGAATTCCAGAAGGAACATAAAGACGCAGCGATCGCTCTCACCATGCAGAATATGGACTATGCGATTCTTTCGAATATGGTTAAGCCTTCCTCAGCGCAGGTTAATTACGAAATTAGCTATACAACCACGCTCTTAGGAACGATTTCGCGCAGTACGATTATGAACCTAACCTTGGAAGAGAACGTCTGGCATGTGCAATGGGATGCTTCAATGATTTTGCCAGAGCTGGCGGGAGGAAACCGCCTGGAACTGACTTACGAGATCCCTGCGCGTGGCAACATTTACGATGAATTTGGTTATCCCCTTGTTGCGCAGGATGATGCCGTGGCAATTGGGATCGTACCAGGCAAAATCGATCCTGAAAATGAAGATGGCATGGTGAGCTTTTTGGCAGACTTACTGGATGTGAGCGAAGATTCCATCCGTGAGAAATATGCCTATGCCCAAGCCGATTGGTATGTGGCGATTGGGGATGTCTCTGCAGCTGTTGCGCAGCAATATAGCGATCGCTTTGAGCGCTATCCTGGGATTGTGCTTTCCCCCTTCCGCTCGCGCTATTACTATGATGGTGGGATTGCACCCCACGTTACCGGTTATGTGCTTTCGATTTCGCCAGAAGAACTGGAGGAGTATCAGCGCAAAGGATATCGAGGCGATGAAAAAGTCGGCGCCGCTGGCTTGGAAGCTTGGGGCGAGAGTTACTTAGCTGGCAAGCATGGTGCCTCCTTATATATCAAAGATCCGCAAGGGCAGGTGGTAACGAAGTTAGCGTCTGCACCAGCTGAACCCGCGAATTCGATTTACACTACCATCGATAGTACCCTGCAATATAACCTCCAACACAGCATGGATGATTACCTTGGTGCGATCGTCGTGATGGAAAGAGATACGGGGCGGGTATTGGCAATGGTTTCTAACCCTGGTTATAACCCTAACCTTTTTGAACCGGTTAACTTCAACAGCATGATGTTAGAGTCGGTGCTCAACGATCCTAAATTGCCTCTATATAATCGTGCAGCGCAGGGGGTTTACCCCTTAGGTTCAGTATTCAAGATTATTACCATGGCTGCAGCGCTCGAGACCGGCGTGTTCACGCCCGATTACCCCTATTATTGTGCCTCCACATGGACGGAACTGCAGGGCGTCACGCTGTACGACTGGACTTATGAGCGTGATTTGCCCGCCTCGGGTGAGTTAACTCTGCAAGAAGGCTTGATGCGCTCTTGCAACCCTTGGTTTTGGCATATTGGCTATACTCTTTGGAATGAAGGTTACACTACAGCGATCGCGGACGTTGCCTCTGGGTTTGGCTTGGGCAAAAAAACTGGGATCGAGATTCAAGAATTTGAGGGTCGTTTAGAACAACCGACGAGTGTTTCTGAGAATGTGCAGTTGGCGATTGGTCAAGGCACCTTGCAGGTAAGCCCACTCCAGGTAGCGGCGTTTGTGGCTGCGGTTGGCAATGGCGGGACGCTTTACCGCCCTACCGTTGTGGATAAAATTGTGCCGGTCAGTGGTGGCGATCCGGTGTACCAATTTGAGCCAGATGAAATATCCAAACTGCCGGTCACAGAGGAAAACTTAGCTGCTATACAAGAAGCTATGGTCATGGTGGTACGGAATCCACGCGGTACTGCCACCTATCAATTGAGCAGCGTGAGCGTCAATATTGCCGGCAAGACGGGCACAGCCGAGAACCCTATTGGTGATTCGCATGCTTGGTTTGCAGGTTATACCTTTAATAATGACCCCAACAAACCGGATATTGCCGTCGCAATTATTTTGGAGAATGCCGGCGAAGGTTCAGAAATGGCAGCACCGCTTTTCCGCCGTGTGGTCCAGCTATATTTCTCCAATAATGAGAATCCAGGCGGCACCATGCCTTGGGAAGAATCCCCTTACGTGACCGCAACCGAAACCCCAGAAGCTACACCTGAATGATAGTGCCTAACCAAATCGCTCCTGAACAAAGCGCTAACCTGATCCAAGGCTTGGTGGTTCGCTCTCAGGCAGGCTTTTTGACCGTGCGCACGCCGGGAGGGGATATTCTCTGCCGTTTACGTGGGCGTTTCCGTAAAGGTAAACTCCAGGGAGATCTGGTGGCGGTGGGGGATCAGGTGCTCATCACCGTCCATCCCGATGGCAGCGGAACGATTGAGCAAGTCTTGCCGCGTAAAAGTGTACTCTCCCGCCAACTCACCGGTGTAAATTATGAATACCAACAGATTTTAATTGCTAATCCAGATCAACTCGTTTTGGTATTTGCTTGTGCCCAGCCCGAACCGCGCTTGCGCATGCTGGATCGCTTTTTGGTGGTAGCCGAGCGCGAACAAATCCCCGCCTTGATTGTGGCGAATAAAATCGATCTGGTACCACGAGAGAAAGCAAAAGAGCTTTTTGGGTTATATGAAGATATTGGTTATACTGTCATTTATTCCTCGGCAAAGACTGGCGAAGGCATCGAGGAGTTGCGTAACCTGCTCATAGGCAAGCTGAGCTCCTTAGCCGGTCCTTCGGGAGTGGGCAAGACGAGTCTGCTCAACCGTATTCAACCTGGGCTGGCACAAGAAATTGGCGTAATCAGCCAAGCTGGGCGCGATGGCAAAGGGACCCATAAGACGCGTGTGCGCCAATTATTCGAGTTGGAAGGCGGCGGATATTTGGCAGATGTTCCCGGCTTGCGCACGCTCGCGCTCTGGGATATTCAAGGTGAAGAACTGGATGCTTACTTTCGGGAGATAGCGCCGCTGGTGCCGGAGTGCCAATTTAGCGATTGCACTCATAGCCATGAACCAGGTTGCGCGGTGCGCAAAGCTGTTGAGGAAGGGCGCATTGACCCTCGGCGTTATGATTCGTATTTACGGCTGCGCTTTGGCGGCAAACTGATTCAGGATGAAGACGAAGCTATTCTTTTTGAGGATATGGAATAATATGCACACTTTTCGCCTGAGGAGCCGCATTTTGGGCATATTATTATTGGCAGCTTTTTTGGCGGGTTGCAATTTTCAAGCGACTGCATTGCCCAACCCCACCGAGACTGAAAATTGGCAGCCAACCTCCACATCAACTTCTACGGCGACTCTGCCACCCCCTAAAGTTTTGAATATTTGCATTGCCGAGGAACCAGTTAGCCTTTACCGTTACTCTGGGCAAAACAACCGCGCTTCTGAGAGCATTTTTGCCGCGCTCTATGATGGACCTTTTACCTGGGACGCCAAGCAAGGCACCTATGCACCATCGATCCTCAGCCAGTACCCAAGCTTGGAAAATGGCTTGATCAGCTTGAACCCCGTAGCAGTTGAACCTGGAGACCTAGTAGTGGATGCAACGGGTGAGGTGGTGGTGTTCAAGCCGGGTGTACTCGTGCGACCTGCGGGCTGCCAAGAGAGCGCTTGCGCGGTGGAGTGGGAGAGCGGCGCGTTTAGTATGGACCAGATGTCTGTAACATATACCCTGCTCCCTGATTTGCAATGGTCTGACGGTGAAGCTCTGTTGGCAGAAGACCTCGAGCTTTCTTATACGCTTGCCCAACAAGCCAACTTGCCAGCGGATGCTTGGGCACTGGAACGGACGATAAGCTTCCAAGCGCAGGATGACCAAACAGTCAGGTGGCAGGGTCTGCCAGGCTTCACCACCGGCAACCTGCGGGCGTTCTTCTGGATGCCGTTGCCGGCACATTTACTGGCAGGCTTGGAAGCAGATCAAGTTGCAGCAACGCCAGCTGCGGCACAAACCCCTCCAGGCTGGGGGGCTTACCGCCTGATGGATTGGGAGCCGGGTAAAGCTCTGCACTTAGAGAAAAACCCATATTACTTTGCTGGAGGAGACGGCTTGCCTGCTTTTGACTTGCTTGATTTCCTCATCATACCGGATATTAATCAAGCGATACAAATGCTCTCCACGGGTGAGTGCAACCTGTTAGATAGCAGTTACGGGCTGGAAAACCTGGATAAGCCAGCACTTGAAACCTTAGCCCAGGCGGGAGACCTGCACATAGAGCTTCAGGAGAGCTTTGAACAGTTAGTCTTTGGGATTAACCCTGCCACGTATGATGATGGTTATTCTGTCTGGGCTGGTGATCGACCGGATTATTTTGGTGATCTGCGCGTGCGGCAGGCTGTGGCAGCCTGTCTACAGCCGGCTGCTTTGGCGAATGCCGTGCTATCGGAAAAATTCCCTGCTGAGCTGCTCCCCCCGTGGGAAGATTGGACAGCCGGCTTGGATGCGGAAACCCTCTTGGATCAAGCAGGCTGGATCGACACCGATGGCGACCCGACGACCCCGCGGGTGGCGCAAGGTATCAACGGTGTGTTTGATCTGACCCCGCTGAGCCTCAGCCTCGTGACTGGTCAGGCAGAGCTCGATCAGCAAATCGGAATGTGGATTGTGACACGCTTAGGCGATTGTGGCATAGAAGTCCATTGGCAAGCATTGCCGATTGCGGAGCTCTACGCACCGGGGCCAGAGGGCGTGCTTTTTGGCAGGCATTTCGACTTAGCGCTGGTGAGCTGGCAAACCGCTGGGCAGGACCCCTGCCGCCTGTATCAGAGCAAGGCGATCCCTTCAGCTGATAACGCATGGATTGGGACCAATTTAGCCGGTTGGGATGACCCTGCTTTTGACTTAGCTTGTGGTGAAAAACAAATGCGGCTGGCACCACCCGAATCCCAAGACCCGTGGGAGCTCCTGAAAGCCAACTTACCTGCGATTCCCTTGCTGCCGCACCCCATGGTTTGGGCAAGTTCTTCGGACGTGGTCATACCAAAAGGCGCAACCTGGCAGCAAATTGAGAAGTTTTATACTAAGGAGCAGTAGTACAGCAATTTGGATCGATTAAAATATGCAAAAAAACAGACCAACCATCAACGAATTTGCACACGGGAATATTGATCGAAATAATGATAATAATTCATTTGTTTTCTTGACAACATTCATGCCTCATGATAATATTTTTTTGCGTTAGAAGCCCTGTAGATGAAAGTAGTGTTGTCCTATTTGAAAGGAAAGCTTAGAACTTGACTAAGAGTGTGCGGAGGGCCCGATAAGCAAGTGAATAGCTATTCTGTATCACCAATCTCACGTATTTCCACTAAGGAGGAATAAGCATGAAGAATAAACTGTATTTAATACTAGGAGTCTTGGTTGTGCTAAGCATTGTTCTATCTGCATGCGTAGCTCCAACTGAAGCTCCAACTGAAGCTCCAACTGAAGCTCCGACTAAGGCTCCAACAGAAGCTCCTACGGAGGCTCCGACAGAAGCACCCACTGAAGAAACACCAGCAGGCCCTCGTCATGGTGGGTGGTTTGACAATATTGTCGTTTCTGTCGTAGATACCGACTCAGCTGTTACCCAAATCAAAGCAGGGGCGATCGATATATTTGCAGCTGGAGTTTCATCTGATAAACTTCCTGAGATCGAAGAGGCAGGATTACCATACGCTGAAAGCAATGGCCTTTACTATGAATTAACCTTCAATATGTATGGCCCAACTTTCGATAAGTCGACCGGTAAGGTGAACCCCTTCTATTTTCGAGAAGCTCGGGAAGCGATGAACTGGTTGATTGATCGAGATTATATCAACCGCGAAGTTTATAACGGTGGGGCTCTACCTAAGTTCTGGAGTATCGTCACCAACATGCCCGACTATACGCGCTATATCGAAGTTATCCGCAGATTAGAAGCAGAATATGCCTACAATCCGGAAAGAGCGCAAGAAGCTTTTGATAATGTAATGCTTGGAATCAGTGGCGTTACGAAAGAAGATGGTAAGTATATGTATCAGGGTGAACAAGTGACTTTGATCCTGATCATCCGTAACGACTCCGATAAAACGCGCATTCCTATAGGTGACTATGTTGCTAATCAATTGGAAAGTATTGGTTTTGCAACTGATCGCCAATATAAAACGTCTACTGAAGCCTCTCCGATTTGGGTCGGCGGAAATGTGGCAGATGGACTTTGGCATATTTATACTGGTGCCTGGTCAGCTACAGTTATTGACCGCGATGAAGGCGACAATTTTGAATTTTTCGACACACCCCAATCAGCTTATGGTTTTTCAAGCACCTGGCAAGCGTTCCCAACGGGTATGGATACCCGCTATGGTCAGTTAGCTGATGCATTAGCCTACAATAAGTTCAATACGCCTGAAGAGCGGGACGCCGCCATGATAGAAATGTTGGAATTGTCGTTGAAAGAATCCATCCATGTCTGGCTGATCGATGGTAAGAACTTCACACCATATAGCGATAAACTTCAAGTCACATATGACTTAGCTGCTGGTGTCGATGGTTCACAAATATGGCCATATACACTCCGCTTTAAAGATCAAGTTGGTGGGACCTTACGTTGGGGTGCTCCCGACCTGTTTGTTGATCCATGGAATCCCATTGCTGGATCTAACTGGGCATTTGACCAAGCTATTGGCCGTGCTACCTGGGCAGAAGCCTATATGTATGATCCGTATACAGGCTTGATTTGGCCACAGCGCTTTGACCGGGCTGAAATCACTGCTCAGGAAGGACTTCCAATCAGGAAGACCCTCGACTGGGTGAGTTTAGATTTCGAACCCGAAATTGTTGTGCCGGAAGATGTCTGGGCAGACTGGGATGCTGTGAATGAAACTTTCATCACCTCCGCAGAAAAACTTGAACGTGAGAAAGCTGCAGCTGCAGATGCTCTTGTCGCGGCAGAGACTGCTCTGGCAGATGCTAACGCCGCCAAAGACGCATTAGAAGCTGAAAAGGTAGCACAAACCGCGGAAGAAAAGGCAGCCTGCGAAGCCGGTATGGCCGCACTTGAAGAAGCGAAAGCTGCATTAGAAGGCTTGGCAGAAGATGCCACCGAAGAAGAAATTGCTGCAGCTGAAGCCGCCGTAGAAGAAGCTCAAGCAGCTTTGGATGCATTAATCAATTGTGTAACTCCCGAAGAAGAAGCCGCTGCTGATGAAGCAATTGTTTCTGCAGGTGCTGCAATAGAAGCGGCAACCGCTGCTAAGGAAGAGGCTGATGCCAAAGAGTATTACACAGCTAAGATTAAGAGCGTTGTGTATTACCCAGAAGATCTGTGGGATACTGTCCGATGGCATGATGGCTCGCCCCTCACCCTTGCCGATATGATCTTTGATTGGATCATCGGACTTGACATGGGTAAGGAAGGGTCTCCAATCTATGATGAGTCTTATGCACCGAATGCTGCAGCGATTTTAGCGAATTTTGAAGGATGGAAGATTGTCTCTGAGAAGCCGCTGATTATCGAAGCCTACTACACCTCAATGCAGACTGATGCAGAATTAAACATCGGCGCCTTCTGGCCCTCCTTTAGCTACGGTGAAGGTTCATGGCACGTGTTAGCTGCGGCTGCGGAAGCTGATAAAGATGATCTAGTAGCTTTTTCTGCTGATAAGGCGGATCAAGAATCTACAGAGACCAAGACTGTTGAATGGTTGAATTTGATTGGTGGACCAAGCCTTGATATTTTGACCGAAAAACTCACTGAAATGGCAGCCGAAGGGTACATCCCCTACGCAAACGTTCTCTCCGATTACATCACCCCTGAAGAGGCTACCGAACGTTACAATAATGCCATTGCTTTCTTCAAAAAGTACAACAACTACAATATCGGAACTGGTCCATATATCCTTTCACAGGTTGCCCTGACTGAAAAGGTCGGTACGTTGTCCAACAACTTTGACTTCGTCGATCCAGTCGATAAATGGGCACGCTATGGCGATCCCAAGATTGCGGAACTTGAAATTGACGGTCCAGATACTGCACCACTTGGAACTGACATCGTCTTTGATGTATACGTGACCTTTAAGGGTGAACCATATACAGCCGATGAACTTGAGCGTGTGTTTGGTTTAGTATACGATGGTACCAACACGATTAAAGCAACGATTGAAGCAGAGCTCGTCGAAGAGGGCCATTACACCATAACGGTTCCTGCGGACACTTTGGCTGAATTCGTTGCTGGTTCAAGCAAGATCGAAGTTGTGACCGTTTCTAAGGTAGTTGCTATACCTACATTCGAAACGTTTGAATTTGTTACGGTAGAGTAAGCCGCTATTGAGCTAACATATAAAAGTTTTTGACCAAGAAAGGGGCAAGGACTCCTATCCTTGCCCCTACTTGTAATCAAGGAGGTTGTTCCATGGGAACGATGGTTGAAAGCGCTAAACCGGTAGTCCAGGAAAAGAAAAATAACTCTTCAACGAGCACTTTTATAAGAGTTATCCGCTATTCTGGGGTTAGGATAGTCTCGTTGTTTGTGACAGTAGTTGTGGGTATATACCTTACGATTATGATTGCAAATATGGGTGGCTATGTTGACCAAATGATGAAAGCATCGATTCAAGAAAACGTCACGATGAGCATTGCCATGGACCCGGCTTATCGCAATATGGAACCTGCGACGAAAGCCAAATTGGCTGAAGAGCGAATTGCGAGTGAAATTGAACGATTAGGATTGGATCAACCTCTTGCGGTTAGGACGGTTCGTTACCTTAGAAACGCACTCACGCTTAATTTAGGTAGAGCCCAACATTTGACAAGTGATAGTGGATCGAGGAATGTTCGACAAATAATCATTGAGCGTCTGCCATACACACTTTTATTAATGGGTTCTTCAGAATTGGTATTATTTTTCAGCACTTTATTTTTAGCCCTTTCTCTTTCTAGGCATTATGGTAGCTTTTGGGATAAAGTTACCGTAACACTTTCGCCACTTTCGTCTATTCCCCCTTGGTTTTTTGGAATATTTTTAGTGTTGATTTTTGCTGCTGAATTAAAGATCCTACCATTTAGCGGTGTGATTGATGCTCCCATCCCACCAACTTGGATAGGTAGAACGTTAAGTATTCTTAAGCATCTGATTTTGCCAGCAGGATCACTTTTTATTAGTTCGTTTTTTATTAGCCTTTATAACTGGAGAACCTTTTTCTTGATCTATTCTAGCGAAGACTATGTCGATACAGCTAAAGCAAAGGGCTTGACTTCACGTGAAATCGAGCGACGCTATATTTTACGTCCTACGCTTCCTACTATTATTACGAGTTTTGCTCTGCTCTTGATAGGAGTTTGGACAGGCGCAATGATCACAGAAACAATTTTTAAGTGGCCAGGCTTGGGGTCAATTACTTATAGGGCGATTGGGCTTTACGATACCCCGGTGATTGTCGGAACTACAATAATATATGCTTATCTTTTAGCACTTACTGTGTTTTTGCTAGACTTTATTTACGCTTTAGTCGATCCGCGAGTAAAGGTTGGTGGTGGAGGTAGTGCACAATGAGCAAATTGAAGGAGAACCTCAAGGAATTTGCTAAATATCCCTCAGCAGTGGCAGGAACAATCATCATCGTTCTCTTGATTATCGCTGCAATTATTGTGGTTATAAAGATCCCATATGATACGGCTGTGTCCAAATGGCGTGGCGGGGAAGAAGTATGGGGCAGAAATCCCCGTAATGTTCCTCCAACTTGGTTTAACTGGTTTAGAACAGATAAACTTATTGAATCAATTGAATTAGGTTTGGAAGATGAAGGTGTCGAGGTTACGGAAGTGGTAACGGAAGGTGGAACACGCATATCGACAATTATTTTTCCATTAAATTATTATTATGCTACCTTTCCACAAGATATTGTCTTTTATTTCAACTCAAAATATGAATCTCGCCCACCCCATGTATCGATTCGAGTGGTTACACCGGATGACCGTGAGATTAGAGTGGGTAGTTTTGGAGTTCGTAATAGTTACACATATCCGATCAGCCAAGACACAAAACTAAAAAAGAATTTAGGGAATATCTCTCCTCAGATAGGGTTATTCATACAAAAAGGTGACGAGAGCCGAACAGCAGTTCAAGGAGATTATCAATTTGTTGTTGAAGCAATTAACTTTGAAGAGAATTCGACCCTTGACGTAGACTTTGTTCTGCAGGGGCAGGTGTTCGGTTGGGCGGGCACCGACCACATGCGACGTGATATTGGTTTACCACTTTTGTGGGGTATCCCGGTGGCATTGGTATTTGGTTTGTTGGCAGCAGTGGGCACCTCTGTGCTGACCATGATTTTTGCTGCGATCGGAACCTGGTATGGAGGCTGGGTTGATGGTTTGATTCAGCGCCTAACAGAAATTAATATGGTCTTGCCTTTCCTGCCAATCTTGATTATGGTTGGGACCTTTTATTCGCGCAATTTGATGACCATCTTAGGTGTTACGATTGCATTGAGTATTTTTACTGGGGGCATCAAGTCTTATCGAGCAATGTTTATGCAGATCAAAGAGTCCACCTATATTGAAGCAGCAAGAGCTTATGGGGCGTCAGACGGGCGTATTATTTCTAAATATTTGATACCTCGCATCATTCCTTTACTGCTGCCAACGCTTATTTCATCTGTGCCTGCATATGTGTTTTTAGAGGCTTCATTGGCCTTGTTAGGCGTTGGAGATCCTGTCGTCCCGACTTGGGGTAAGGTGATTAACGATGCATACGAAAATGCCGCTTTATATCGCGGACAATATTATTGGATTTTAGAGCCTGCGGTATTGTTGATGATTACCGGTTTGGCGTTCGCCATGTTAGGTTTCGCCTTAGACCGTTTATTCAACCCACGTTTAAGAGGAATGTAAAAATGACTGAAGAGAGAACCTTACTCGAAGTTCAAAACTTAAAATTATATTTCAAGACGGAGCGTGGAGATGTACAAGCAGTAGATAATGTAGATTTTACATTACCCACAAATAAAGCTGTTGTGGTAGTCGGTGAATCTGGTTGTGGTAAGAGTTCCTTAGCAAAAGCCATCTTGCGATTACTTCCACAGAATGCAGGCGAATATTCAGGACAAGTATTCCTAGATGGTAATGACATCATGAAATTGAGTGATGAGCAGTTTAGGCAAAATGTCCGTTGGGTCAAAATGTCGATGGTACCCCAGGCTGCTATGAACTCACTCAACCCTGTAATCAGGGTGGGAGAACAAGTCGCTGAACCAATAATTGCTCATGGAATAGGAGATAAGGAAAGTGCCTTAAATCAAGCCAGGGAAATGTTTCAGCATGTAGGTGTACCGATAGATTTTATTTCGCGTTATCCATTTGAGCTTTCGGGTGGAATGCGTCAGCGTGTTGCTATTGCCCAAGCCTTAGTAACCTCTCCCCAGCTGGTTATATTAGATGAACCTACATCTGCGCTGGATGTACTGACCCAAGCGAATATCATGAACTTGCTTAAAAGTATCAAGAATGAATATTCGACCAGTTTCGTTCTGATTACGCATGATATTTCGACATCAAGTGAGCTCGCTGATAGAGTGGTAGTGATGTACGCCGGACAAATCGTTGAGGTTTGCGAATCGCACCAGTTCTTTTCGAAACCATTTCACCCTTATTCTGCCAAACTGATGGCATCGGTACCCCGATTACGCAGCTCAATTGAACCAGAATTTATTACAGGTCAACCACCTTCCTTGATTAACCCACCGACAGGTTGCCGGTACGCTGACCGATGCCATATGCGATTTGAGAAATGTGTAGAAGAACCACCCACTTATCAGTTAGATGGTCACCAAGTCAAATGCTGGTTATATGAGCATGCTAATGAGGTAAAGTTAAAATGAACTACAATCCAGAAGATGAAACAGTCCAAACTTTAAATGAGAGAAACTCAAACTTGGAGAGTACTGTGCAAAACCCGACTGATGAAATACTGCTTTCCTTACAGGATTTACATGTGTGGTTCGAACTGCGGCGTTTCGGCTTTGGACATGCGGGTTACGTGCGTGCAGTAGATGGTGTTAGTTTCCAATTGTACCAAAAAGAGGCCATTGCCATCGTTGGCGAGAGTGGATGTGGCAAGTCGAGTTTGATGAAAACAATTTTAGGCATTAATATTCCGACAAAAGGTGATGTGATATTTGAAGGACGCTCACTTGCTTCCATGGATCGACGTGGGCTGCGCGAGTATCGCTCATTAGTTGGGTATGTTCAGCAGGACCCCTACGGGGCACTTCCACCTTTCATGTCCGTGCAACAGATTATGGAAGAGCCTTTAATTATTCATGGTGTAAAAGATCGAGCTGAACGTCTGGAGCGAATTCACCGTGTCTTTGAAGAAGTAAAGATGACCCCTGTTGAGGAATTTTTGCCCAAGTTCCCACACATGCTGAGCGGTGGTCAGCAACAGCGTGTAGTAATTGCGAGATCAATGATTCTGAACCCGCGTTTGTTGGTTGCTGACGAACCAGTCTCTATGTTGGATGCTTCAGTCAGGGTCGAAATTCTCAAATTGCTACGCAATTTGCAGGAAAACCACGACTTAGCTGTGATCTATATCACCCATGACTTGGCTACGGTACGTTATTTTTCAGAATATATTTTTGTCATGTATGCTGGCGAGATTATCGAAAAAGCTAAAGTAGAGGACTTAGTCTTTCGCCCAGGTCACCCGTATACCCATGCGCTGCTTGCAGCAACATCTGATCCTGATCCTAAAAATGTAGACGAGTTTCAAGATGTTCCCCCAGGTGAGCCGCCGAGCTTGGTAAATCCACCTCAAGGATGCAGATTTCATCCGCGATGCAGCAAGATGATTGCTGGAGAATGTGATGTAACCACTCCACCTGAATTTAATCTTGGAAATGGCCATTTGGTTAATTGTTGGTTGTACAAGTGAACCTTGGTAAAGTAAATCCTAAATATTTAGTATATGCCAGTGGTGTATGCCTTTTGTTGGGGGTTCTATTACCGTTGTTAATAGTTACACATGTAATTATTAATCCTCCGATGGCTCTTTTATTTATCATATATTTGTTACAGGTCGTGGGCATAGTCATTGGAATTATAGGCATTTTCACCATTATTCGAAAAAGATAAAAAGAAATTAGGAATAATTAGTCAGCACTCAATGATGACGGCCGTGTGATTTGCAACATGGACGTAGACGGCATGCCCTGGCATGACAAGCGTATCCGCCGAGAGAAGAAAGAGCAACAGCGAGCGATTGTTGCTGGTCAGACCGACCGCGAACAAATGACTAAAGCTGAAGCACGTCAGTTTACCTTTCACGCTATTCTGGCTGGCATGCTGATTGCTCTTGTTTTTTCTGCAGCGTGGGTGTTGTTTATCCTCTTCTGTACGCAGGTTTGGTTCCGGTAAATCCAACGAGATTTTCTAAGGAGCAGCAACAGCATTAGTTGCTTTGTTAATTGAAGGACCGAAAATAAAAAGTGAACCCATTTCGATGGGTTCTTTTTTTCGATACTGGATCTGTGTTGTAACCCTGAAGAGAGTTAGTACAAAAGAGAATAGTATTTTATGATGATGATTAAAGAAGACAAAATCATTTACAATAAATGTCTCTCTGGTAAACTTTATGTTAAACTGCTAGAAAAAGAAAAAAGGATATTATTATGAAGTGTCCACGTTGTGGTTCAACCGATGTGAATGTCCAAATTGTTTCGGAAACAGAAATTAGGACGAAAAAGAAGAGCGTTTGGTATTGGATTTTTGTTGGGTGGTATCTTGAGCCGATCTTATGGATTTTCCTCACGTTGCCCAAGCTGGTTTGGGAGCTGATTAAACCCAGGCGCTATAAGGTGGAGACTAAGACGCGCGAAATTGCCGTTTGTCAAAACTGCGGCAAAACTTGGACTGTGTAATGCTTGCATTTACTGGATTTATCGGTTTTTTTCTGCACTGATCTGATGTTGCAGCAGTTTGAATTTATGTTAAAATAAGGCTCACATACTGGGGCATGGTGCAACGGCAGCACACCGGACTTTGAATCCGTGGATCTAGGTTCGAATCCTGGTGCCCCAGCCTGAAAACCGTGAAAGCTGATTCTGACCCTTATCATTCATCCTTTCCGGCGTGCAGCCGAAGAAAATGGCTTGCTCGCTGGTTTTTCCTTGGGAGTAACTTATGAAAATCGCATCCATCCTTTTGGCGGCTGGCCAGGGAACGCGCATGCATTCCAAAATCCCGAAAGTCCTTCATCCTGTAGTTGGCAGACCCATGATTTTTTATGCCGTCGAGGCTGTCCAGAGGTTAGTAAATTTGCCGCCAGTGGTGATTGTTGGCTATGGGAGTGATGCTGTGCAGCAAGCTCTCAGCGGCGCTGGTTTTGAGGTGCAGTTTGCCCTGCAAGAGCAGCAATTAGGGACGGCTCATGCCATCAGCTGTGCCCAACCGCTTCTGGAAAAGCAGGCAGATCAGGTCTTAGTAACTTGTGCTGATATGCCTTTATTACAGGAAGAAACGCTTCAGCGCCTCGTAACCTTACATGCCCAAAGTGGGGGCGTGATGACCATGACGAGCGTGATTGGCGAGGTGCCGCGAGGGTTTGGGCGAGTTATACGCGACGAACACGGAGGTGTAAGCGCCATTGTGGAGGAAGCTGTTGCTACCCCGGAGCAGCTTGCTATCCGCGAGTATAACGTCTCTGCATATTGCTTTGAGGCAGCCTGGCTATGGGAAAATTTGGCGCGGATTCAACTCTCTGCAAAGAAGGAATATTTCCTCACTGACTTGGTTGAAATTGCTGTTAAACAGGGGTATAAGGTGGAGACGCTCGTTGTGCCAGACCCTACTGAAGCTTTGGGTATCAACACCCGGGTAGATTTAGCCGCAGCGGAACACGCCATGCGCCTGCGCATCAATCAGCGCTGGATGTTAGCCGGAGTAACCTTGCTGGACCCAGCCACGACAACAATCGAGGTGGGTGTTACTATCGGGCAGGATACGACAATCTACCCGAATACAGCTTTGCGTGGCAGCACGGTTATTGGGGAGGATTGCCACATTGGGCCTGACACTACTCTGGTGGATACCAAGGTAGGTAACGCTACTCTTATTCAGAATTCGGTGGCGGAATACGCCCGCGTGGGAAATCATGTCTCTATTGGTCCCTTCTGTCATCTCCGCAAAGGAGCCATTCTGATGGATGGCGTACACATGGGCAATTTTGGCGAGGTGAAGGCATCCACCTTAGGGGAAAACGTCAAAATGGGGCATTTTTCCTATATAGGTGATGCGAAAGTGGGAGCAAATGTAAATATCGGGGCGGGCACGATTACCTGCAATTTTGACGGCGAGAAGAAAAACCTAACCGAAATTGGTGAAAATGCTTTTATTGGGAGCGACACAATGCTGGTTGCACCGGTAAAGATTGGAAAAAATGCCAGAACCGGTGCAGGTTCTGTGGTTACCCATGACGTACCGGATAATGAACTGGTGTATGGGGTACCTGCAAGAGAGGCGAAAGAGAAGAAATGAACTTAGAAGTTTGGCTGTGGATCGCGTTTGCTGTGGCGTTAGGGCTGGAATTGTTGAATTCGGCAGCATTTTCGGCTTTTAAACATGCCCGCTTACCGTATTTAATTAGCCTGCGTGAGAAAGAACCGGGCAGCGTGGATAAAACTATTGCGTTGATGGAGCAGCCCGGATTACACACTGCGCTGCGCATAGGATTAACATTAACGCACTTTTTAACTGCAGGCATCTTGGCTTACAACCTGATTCTCGTTGAGGCGCTGGGCTCTGATTGGGTACGCGTAGGCATTTGGTTGTTCGCACTGCTTCTGATCTTGGTTGTAGAGTTTATAATTGAGCGCAACATCTTAAAATCCCCCGAAGAAGCAACCGTGAATCTCACTGGGACGGCTGGGTTAATCGCTGCTTTCCTTTCCCCACTTTCAAAGCTTATGTTAAACATCTTGGGTGAACATGCGGAGAAAATGAAGCTCTCGGTGACGGATGACGTTTTACGGGATTGGGTGGAAGTTGGCGAACCAGAGAGCAACTTGGAAAAGGGCGAGCGCGAGATGATCTATTCAATATTTCGCTTTGGCGAGACCTTAGCCAAGGATGTGATGGTGCCTCGTATTGACGTTTTAGCCCTGGATATCAACACGACGATTAGTGAAGCCCGGCAGGAATTCATCAAGGCGGGGCACTCGCGCGTACCAGTTTATGAGGATACCATCGATAATGTGGTTGGGCTGCTCTATGCTAAGGACTTACTCAGCGTTGTGGACGGTAATGACACCATTGCCCAGCAGCGCAGGCTATTACGGCCGGCTTATTTTATCCCAGAGACTAAGAAAGTGGACGAACTGCTCACCGAGATGCAATCCCGTGGAGTGCATATGGCTGTGGTTGTGGATGAATATGGCGGCATGGCGGGTGTGGTCACGCTTGAGGATATTATGGAAGAGATTGTAGGCGAGATTCGCGATGAATATGACCAAAGCGAAGAGCAAATTGTAGAGAAAATCAGCGAAGATGAATATCTCTTTTTAGGACGTGCCACCATTGATGAAGTCAATGAGATTACAGGTTTGCATCTCTCTAAAGAACATGCCGATACATTAGGCGGATTGATTTACAGCCGATTAGGACGCGTGCCGCAGCCAGGTGAGGTCGTTTATGAAAGTGGCGCCGAGATCACCGTAGAAAAAGTGGTCGCTCGGCGTATTCTTAAAGTACGTGTGCACCTGCTGCCATCGGGAGAATTAACACAAGAAATTGAGGCAGACAATGCTAACATCCACTGACAAACAAAATTTGATTAAGCAAGCAATAGCAGCTCGCGAGGAAGCTTATGCCCCATATTCGCAGTATACCGTAGGCACCGCAGTTCTCACTGCGGAAGGCAATGTTTACACGGGCTGTAACATCGAGAATGCAGCCTATCCCTCTTCGATGTGCGGTGAACGTGTGGCGATATTCAAAGCCGTCTCGGAAGGACACCGCACTATTGTCGCTATCGCAGTTGTAACGCGGAATGGCGGTTCACCGTGTGGTGGCTGCCGGCAGGTGATGCGCGAGTTTGGCGGCGATGGGATGGCGGTGCTCATTGCCGATGCGCATGGAAACTTGCTTGATGAAATGACTTTAGCAGAATTGCTGCCACGCTCCTTTGGCCCGGAGGACCTGGAGCAAGAATAAGTTGAGGATTTACGGGTGGACAGATGGCTGAGCAGCGCAACCGCACCTTTCACGCCCAAGCGGTGGTTTTACGCCACGTTGCGTATGGCGAAGCCGACCGCATCCTAACGCTTTTTTCGCTCGAGCGGGGGAAGTTCCAAGCAATTGCCAAGGGCGTCCGCAAAATAAAATCGCGCAAAGCGGGACACTTGGAACCTATCACGTATGTTTCTCTTTTTCTGGCTGAAGGGCGAAACTTAGCCATCATCACCCAAGCCGAAACAATACGCAACTTCGCTGGCATCAAAGCAGACCTTAAATTGACTGGTTATGCAGCTTATGCAATTGAGCTGCTGGACCGCTTTACCCAGGAAGAAGGCCGCAACCCGGAGCTTTTTCAGCTGCTGGTGGAGACTCTACAGCGCCTCGAGGATGATCCCGAACCGCTCACCAGCTTACACTATTACGAGGTGCAACTTTTGGCTGTGCTTGGCTTTCGACCAGAGCTGAATAAGTGCGTGGCGTGCGGCAAAAAGATCGAGCCGGTGGACCAATATTTTTCAGCTAAACTCGGTGGTGCGCTTTGCCCAAATTGCAACGCCAAAGATGCACAGGCTTGGCGTGTCTCTATGCCGGTGCTTAAGTATTTTCGCTTCTTCCAGCGCTCAGCTTATAGTCAGGTGCGCGGACGTGTCATCCCACCGCAAGTAGAACCGGAACTCAAGACGTTACTAGAGCGCTATTTTACCTATCTATTAGAGTATGGGCTGCGCACTCCCAAGTTCATCCAGGCTGTTTCATAAAAAGGAAATGAAATTCTATTGCAAAAAGATAGCAATTATGCTAACATAATGCAATGGAATTTAATGATTTACTCGATTTAGTTGGCGAGGAACCAGTTTTTAACAGTGCGCTGTTAATGGCTGGTGACGTAAATCCGCGTTTAATGAGGCAGCAGCTCTCGCGCTGGGTGAAGAGCGGTAAAGTTTATCAACTTCGCCGCGGGTTGTATGCCCTTGCACCTCCGTATCAAAAGTGCAAACCACATCCCTTTTTAGTTGCTAATTACTTGCAAAGGGGATCTTATGTGAGTTTGCAATCTGCTTTGGCGCATTACAGCCTCATCCCCGAAGTTACTTACGTTACGACGAGCGTCTCGCATGGCCGCCCTGAGAGGATCGAGACCCCATTAGGCGTTTTCGAATTTCGCCATCTCAAGCGGGGGTTGCTCTTTGGCTATGAACTGCAAGATCTAGGCGGGCAAAGCGCTTTTATTGCCTCACCAGAGAAAGCGCTGCTAGATCTGATTTACCTGCAGCCTAGCGGCGATGCAGAGGCATACCTGGCAGAGCTGCGCCTGCAAAACCTCGACCAGTTAAACTCAGAACGTCTCCAGGTTTACGCGGAGAGGTTTAATATGCTCAAGATGCGCAAGGCAGCAGAGAGATTAGTAGACATGATTGAGCGCGAAAAGTCGATGTATGAGGAAGTATGAAAGAATATCTTGCCAGCTTAGTTAAACAGACAGCAACTCCAGTCGAAGGCAAAAATCTGGTGCGGGAATACATGCAAGCGCGCATTTTACAATCCTTGCAACGTGCTGGAGCCATGATTCCATTAGCCTTTCATGGTGGTACCGCCTTGAGATTTCTCTATGCGTCTCAGAGGTATTCTGAAGACCTGGATTTTTCCCTTGTGGGTGATGAAAGCATCTACGATTTCCACGCTTATTTACGACAGATTCGTGCAGATCTAACTTTAGAAAATTACGCCCTTAGCTTCAAAATCAATGATCATGCGACCGTTAATAGTGCGTTTATTCGGTTTCCAGGTCTGCTTTATGAAATGGGACTTTCCGCTTTGAAAAGTGAGGTGTTAGCCGTAAAAATCGAAGTGGATACCAATCCTCCTCAAGGCGCAGGATTAGCGACCACTGTTGTCCGCCGCTTTGTAGTGCTCCGACTCCATCACCATGATCAACCGACGCTCTTAGCCGGCAAGCTTCACGCTATTTTGCAAAGACCCTACACCAAGGGACGCGACATTTACGATTTATTTTGGTACCTTAGCGATCCAAGTTGGCCCCAGCCAAATTTTACCTTTCTGAATAATGCTCTTGCGCAAACCGGCTGGACTGGCGGGATGGTAACAGCTGAAAATTGGAAAGAACTGGTTTTTTCCCGCCTCCAACAAGTTAATTGGGAAAACATTATTGAAGACGTTCGTCCTTTTGTGGAGCCCAATTTTGATTTAAGCTTGTTAAGCTTGGAAAATTTTGAAAACTTGCTTAGTTAATTACACAGAGAATTATTTTGATGTTTATCTCATTTTGGATATCCAAAGCAGGTGATGAATTTGCTTTTTAGGAATTTACTTCTTGGACTTCGAGCATTGCAGCGTTTCCGAAAATTGTTAGGATAAGGTGCCTAAGGGGTATAATCTGAACGTTAAATCAATCTTAAGGAATGCTCATGATACCTCCCGCTCAAAAACCGCTTGATTTTCAATCCATTATGTTTGCCTTGCAAACCTATTGGGCTAAGCAAGGCTGCCTGATTTGGCAGCCCTATTACTCCCAGGTAGGTGCTGGCACAATGAACCCAGCAACTTTTTTGCGTGTTCTCGGTCCGGAGCCTTGGAAAGTCGCCTACGTAGAGCCTTCCGTGCGCCCAGATGACGGCCGTTATGGCGTAAACCCAAACCGTCTGCAGCAGCACTACCAATTCCAGGTCATTCTCAAGCCTGATCCTGGCAACCCTCAGGAACTTTACCTCGATTCACTGCGCGCACTCGGCGTGGATCCGTATGAGCACGATATCCGCTTCGTGGAAGATAACTGGGAATCCCCAGCTCTCAGCGCTTGGGGGCTGGGTTGGGAAGTGTGGTTGGACGGGCAGGAGATCACCCAGTTCACTTATTTCCAGCAAGCCGGCGGGGTCAATTTAGAGATCCCTTCGGTTGAAATCACCTATGGGTTGGAACGCATCGCGATGGCATTGCAACGCGTGCACGATTTTAAGTTGATCCAGTGGAACCCTGAGCGCACTTATGGCGATGTGAATCAGGTGGCAGAACGGGAACATTCCACCTATTACTTTGAAGTAGCTGATGTAGCTCGGTTGCGGGAGATGTTCACTCTCTTTGACAAAGAAGCACGCTTGGCGCTGGAGCGTAAATTGGTGCTGCCAGCGTATGATTATGTGATTAAGTGCTCGCATACCTTTAATGTGTTAGATGCACGCGGTGCCGTTGGCTTTACCGAACGCCAGGCGCTGTTTGCAGAGATGCGTGATCTTTCTCGCCAGGTGGCACAAGCTTATTTGACACAGCGCGAAGAAATGGGTTTTCCTTGGTTATCTCCGAGCCAAGCAGCGCAAGAAGCAGTCATCGAACCCCCCTTGCCTCAACCGCACACTGAGACAGCGGATTTACTTCTGGAAATTGGCACGGAAGAGCTACCTACAGGTGATTTGGACACCGCTTTAGCTCAACTCCAAGCAGCTATTCCCGAATTGTTAGAAAAGAACCGCCTGAGCCACGCTGGAATTTCCGTCCAGGGCACACCCCGGCGCTTGGTTGTGTTGGTAGAGGATTTGCAAACTCAACAAGCTGACCGAGTGGTCACGGTGAAAGGTCCCCCTGCTGAGCGCGCTTTTGATGCCACGGGCAAACCCACCAAGGCAGCTGAGGGCTTTGCGCGCAGCCGCGGCGTGGAAGTTAGTGCGCTCAAGGTGCAAACTGTGGAAGGTGGAGATTACGTCGTCGCAGAAGTGCTGGAGAAGGGTCAATCCGCAGCGGCTATTCTGGCACAGTCCTTGCCCGAGCTCTATAGCAATATCCGTTTTACCAAGAGCATGCGCTGGAACCAAACTGGCGCAACATTCTCCAGACCGGTACGCTGGCTGGTTGCACTCTTAGGGGAAGATGTGGTCCCGTTCAGCTTTGCCGGCTTGTGGAGCGGGCGTACGACGCGCGGGTTGCGTTTTTCGGAACAGCCGAGCAAAGAATTGCGCCACCCAGCAGATTATTTTGATTACATCGCTGCTCAAGGCATCGTGCTGGATCCGAAGCAGCGCCAGGCGATGATTTGGGAGCAAGCCCAGCGCCTTGCCCAGAGCGTGGGCGGAAAATTAGCTGATGACCCTGACTTGCTTACGGAAGTGACGAACTTAGTTGAACGCCCTACAGCCATGTTGGGCAGCTTCGAAGAACGCTACATCCAGAACCTGCCGCCGGAAGTTTTGGTTGGTGTGATGCGTAAACATCAGCGCTACTTTCCCGTAATTGATACCGAGGGTAGCTTGTTGCCGCACTTCGTCTTCGTGCGTAATGGCGATGAGCGCTACCAAGAAGTGGTGGTAGATGGCAACCTACAAGTCATCCATGCCCGCTTTGCAGATGCAGAATTTTTTATCCAAGAAGATAAGCAAAAGAAGCTGGAAGAATTTATTCCCAAGCTCAGCCAGCTCATTTTTCAGATAGATTTGGGTTCGATGCTCGATAAAACCCGGCGTATTCAACAGTTGGTCAAAGCTATTGGTCAGCGCCTTAGCCTTTCAGAAGCAGAACAGATAATCGTAGATCGCACAGCAGAGCTTTGTAAAGCTGACTTAGCAACATCAATGGTAGTTGAGATGACTGAACTGCAAGGGGTGATGGGGCGCTATTATGCCAAGCTCAGTGGCGAGCCGGAAGAAGTGGCTGAAGGCATCTTCGAGCACTATTTACCGCGTAATGCTGAGGACCGCCTGCCAGAAGGCAAACCAGGAACATTAGTCGGCATTGCGGATCGGTTAGACTCCATTGCTGGTTTATTTGCCGTTGGCTTAGCACCAACCGGCAGTAAAGACCCCTTTGCTCTGCGGCGCGCAGCGTTGGGCTTGGTGCAGCTGCTTATCGGTAAAGCCTTGGAGTTCGACTTAGATTGGGGACTTACTCAAGCAGGCAAGTTGCTGCCGGTTAATTTTAGTGAAGAGGATAAGCAAGCAGCTTTTGAATTTATCACTGGGCGGCTGCGCGGCTTGATGCTGGAGCGAGGCTACCGCTATGACGTGGTGGACGCTGTATTGCACCGCCAGGCAGCTATCCCAGCTAAAGCTCAAGGCTATATGGATACGCTGAGTGCGTGGGTGGCACGCCCGGATTGGATGAACATCTTGCCGGCATACAGCCGCTGCGTGCGCATCACAAGAGATTTGGACCAAAAGTTTTCTATCCAAGAGAATCTTTTTATAGAACCAGCGGAGAAAGAGCTATATGCAGCATCACAGAAGGCACAGCGCTCTTTGGCAGAGAGTAAAGACCTTAATGCTGCTTTAGAACAGTTGGAAAAAATGGTACCGGTGATAAACAATTTCTTCGATAGCGTCTTGGTGATGGCAGAAGACACTGCTATACGCCAAAATCGGCTGGGCTTATTACAGGAAATTGTGGCTCTGCTGAGTGATAAAGTTGACCTTTCCGCTTTGGAAGGGTTTTAAGATAAAAAACGCTCCAAGAAAAGCGGAGCGCAAATAGAGATTATGCAACTGATCAGCCAGCGCTGATCAGTTGTTTTATTTTTTCTAAGCCTTCTGCTAAGGTTTTGCCCAGGTAGATACCGCCCAACTCAGTACGCGCACTCTCGTTTTCATCAAAGTAATGGCCGGCGTAAGCTAAGCGCGGTTTGCCACGCAAGTTTGCGAGTTTTTCCGCGAAGCCGCGCATTTGATAGGCTGTGCTTTCTTGATTGACCGCTAGTACGATCATCTTAGGGCGCACCTGCGCAGCATAATCAAGCAGATCCTCAACGGGTAGGTCTGGGCCGAGGTATTCAACGAAATAACCTTCCTGCCGTAGCAGAATTGCAAACATCAGCGCAGCTAACTCGTGACCTTCATCTGGACCGCAGCCGACTAAGATAAGCGCACCTTCTTTTGCTGCAGGCAGATTCTGCATGATATTAAGTAATCTGCCTTTGATTAAATTCGAAGCCATGTGCTCGGTAGCGATGCGGATTTCTCCACGATACCACGCCTCGCCAACAAGTTCCATTGCTGGGGCAATTACTTCCTGAAAAATAGTCAGCAGGTCAAAATATTTCTGGACTTCTTCGAAGATGGCATTGACCCGTTCTTCGTTATGCGCAATCAGCGCACCAAAGAGCATTTCTGCGTAATCTCGAGCAGGGCGCGGCGGCTTGGGCTTGGGTGCCTGGGGGGCTGCAGTTTGAATCGTCTCGGGCCATTCCCCTCTGGCACGCATTTGTTTAAATTCCTCAGCTACTTCACTGATGCTCTTACCAGAATCTAACTTGCGCTGCACCCAAAGAAGAAGCTGGATATCGCGTTCGGAGTAAAGTCGGTAACCATTGGGCATGCGCATGGGTGTGAGCAAGTCATAACGCCGCTCCCAGGCACGTAAAGTTACCGGTTTGATGCCTGTGCGGGCTTGAACGACCTTAATGGTATAAAACGGCTCGTCTGAGTAAGTGCCTATTGAAGTCATGCAAATATCATCCTTTGCAACTCAATTGTACAAGATGACACCTTTAGCAGCAAGCTAAATCACCAAAAGTGAAATTAATATAGTCCATTTATTTATTTTCACCTCCTTAGACGTTCAACCATCGGAGTTATCTTTCTGGTTGAAGAGTTGTTCCCAGCGGCGCACTTCTTCTTGGCTGAGTGGTTTATCTGCTTCGGTAGCAGGCGCTTGGCTCAGTGCCTCAACCAGCTGGCGGGCAAACATATCTGAAGATATTACATGCATGTGAAGCGGGCGGGCAGCGGCTTGCACCATACGGTCTGAGCTCACCAAGGTGTCATTACGAACCCGGCTGCCTTGTTTGCGTAGGTGGTCAGCAATGGCAGCGTCGGCAGTTCGCGGAGAGGGCACAAAAACAGCTTTCACCGATCCAAAACTATGCTCACCAGACTGCCCTGGGGCAGCTCGGTCAAAAAAGACTAGCACATGATCGCGCTTGATGCGGCAAAATTGAATCAGCAGGTCGATGAGGGCTTGTTCATCATCGAGATCTGCCAAAGAGAGTCCACGCACATGCGGGATCAAATTGTGCCCGTCAATTATCCAATTCACCCTCCTATTGTAAACCGTTAAGGCGTCAAGTTTTATTTGAAATTAGTAAGAAATATTCTCAAACAGAAGAATACTTATGAGTAAACACGATTAGTGGTTTGATACCACGCGAGGATTATAATTAGGCAAATTTGGACAAAATTCAAAGGTGAGCATGTTCTTTTATTGGATAGCGTATGTGCTATTTATGACTGGGGCTGTCTTGGCGCTGATAAACTTCGGCTATGAGCTTTCGCTGTGGTTTTTAGGGTTGGGCTGGGTGTTGGAAGTGACGCTGAATTTATTAGTATGGCTAAAATCGAATAAAGTTGTGCGTTTGGCGCGTACGGGTTGGCAAAAAGCCGCTCACGTAGTGGCACTGATCACATTTCCTTTAATGATGTTCTTTCGCATGAAAGCTGATATGCTTATTTTTGGGCTGCTTCTAATTTTGTGCGTCTTTTTATGGAGCCTTTCCCTCATCAATTTGAGGCGCTCTAAAAATGGCTTTGTGGAGGAATCCTAATGAAAAACGTCTTTCCATCTCAACACCCACTTGTAGCCGCAAAGCTGGCACGCCTGCGCGACGTGAATACTGAACCTAAGAAATTCCGCGAACTTGTACGCGAATTAGCAGCTATGCTCGCTTATGAAGCTACTTTAGATATAGAAGTGCAACCAATCACGGTGCAAACCCCGCTGGCAACCACACAGGGCGTCACGTTGGTGGATAAAATCGGATTGATACCCATATTGCGCGCGGGCTTAGGCATGGTGGAAGGCGTCTGGGAGCTGATGCCAGCTGCGGAAGTATGGCATATTGGCCTTTATCGCGACGAGAAAACGCTCAAGCCGGTTTCTTATTACAACCGCTTGCCTGTAGCGCCAACCGTGACGCAGTGCTTGATTCTAGACCCAATGCTTGCCACAGGCGGTTCAGCGGTCGCGACGGTAGACATCCTCAAAGATTGGGGTGTGCGTAAAATTAAGTTTGTAGGGTTGATTGCTGCGCCAGAGGGCATCGCCAGGTTGCATGAGGCACATCCGGATGTGCCTATTCACATTGCGCACATCGATGACCGCTTGAATGAGCATGGATATATCTTACCGGGCTTAGGGGATGCCGGCGATAGAATGTTTGGCACAGGCTGAGCAACTACGTCACAACAGAGACAGGGTTGATTGTTGCAGCCTTCGGGCAATCTGGCGATCAACCTTACCCATAGCAAACTCATCTAACTGTGCGGGCAGCACCCAGCGTACGTGGGAGAGGTTATCGGTGCTCTGCCCTGGAAGAAGCGTGCACAGAAAAGCATGCAAGGTAATCCTAAAGTGCGTATAGGCGTGGCGATAAACACCAAAACCGTTTTCGACGACAATTTCTAAACCCAACTCTTCGCGTATTTCCCTTTTCAGGCAATCTTCTAAACTGCTATCTTCTGGCTCTAATTTACCACCAGGGAACTCCCACAGCCCGCCTAGTAAGCCGTTCGGCGGACGTTGAGCGATCAAGACAAGCTCACCCTGTGTAATGACTGCAGCCGTCACGGTGTAATGTGGCACCGGCGGCTTGGCTTGGCGTTTGGGCAGGCTGCTTGGTGTGCCTTGGGTAAATGCCAAGCAAGTGGTTTGCAGCGGGCATTGCTCACAAAGTGGGGATTTAGGTTTGCATATTCGTTCGCCCAGCTCCATCACCGCCTGGTTAAAGTCGCCGGGGCGCTCTTGGGGCAGCAGCTGCTGGGCATAACGCCAAAGGGTATGCTCCACGTCAGGGGTGCCGAGAGGCATTTGCAGATTGAGCAAGCGGATATACACCCGCCGGCAGTTAGCATCTAAAGCTGGAACGGGTTGCTGGAAAGCGATAGAGGCAATAGCGCTGGCGATGTATCTACCCACACCAGGAAGCTCGCGCAACTCTGTATAAGTGGGGGGTAGCTCCCCTTCGTGTTTTTGCCAAACCAACTGAGCGGCTTTATGCAGATTGCGTGCGCGGCTATAGTAGCCTAAGCCTTCCCACAACTGCAGAACTTCGGCTTGCTCTGCTTTGGCTAAGCTCTCCAAGGTGGGGAAGCGCTGCATGAAGCGCTCGAAGTAAGGGACGACCGTTTCCACTTGGGTTTGCTGCAGCATGACTTCGGAAACCCATGTGCGGTACGGGGAGGGATCAGAACGCCAGGGGAGCACCCTGGCGTTAGCGTCATACCATCTAAGCAAATCCGCGGCAAGCGCGTTCATTAGAATTGAAATGCGCCTTTCTGTGGGGCAATTTTACAGACGTAATGATCGACCAACTCGAGCAGCTGGTCATTGAGCGCTTGCCATTCCGGAGAGGAAATGAGGGTTTTGGCGGTTTCTACGCTGGGCATCACTGCGCCGACTAAGATTTGCGGCTCATCGCCATAGACGGTCACCCAGGCATCCGTCAGCTCGAGCCCGAGACTATTCACTTTGGGGAGGTAATCCCCCACCATAAAGCCGTAATAAAACTGTTCTTTACCCGGCTTGATGTTCCATGTAAGGATAACTTTTGCCCTCATAGCCTTCAACTCAGTTTTGGGTCAAGCGCAATTACGTGCGTCTCTTCTTCTGTAAATGCACTGGGGTTGGTGACTTTATAAGATTCCATCGTTTCGAGCTGGGTGATGCCCATTTCTTTGAGGAACTTACTTAATGGATCAAGGTCTAAAGTGGACTGAGGGGTATCGTATTGCATCGGGATGACGATATTGGGTTCCAACATGCTGATGACCTCCGCAGCTTTAGAGGCATTCAAACCATTCCCATCCCCTACCGGAACTAAAGCGATGTTGACTGTTCCTAATGATTCAATATCAGATTGACTGGGGACTTGATCGAGCTTACCTAAATGTGCTACGGTGATTGAGCCAAACTCGATTAGGTAAAGGGTATTACGCAAGCCCGAATACTCTTTTTTATGTGGGGTTGTCTGCACGCCGGTAATAAACACTCCCCCAATCTCGTACTCGCCGGGACCATTGATGAGGAATGGGTCACCTTTAACGGCTTTGACATAGTTGTGGACGGGATCATCGCAGCTCACAGTGACGATTTCAGATTTGAGCTTGAGCGGAGGGTAACCAGCGATAGTAGAGTCAAAAGGGTCGGTGACAACCGAAGCCTTTCCCCGCTCCACGAGGCGAAAACAAGAATGACCGTACCAAAAGATTTCCATCAAACCTCCAACAACCGGTAGTTAGTGCAAAACAACGTTGAATAAAACGAATTCATGCGCGCATATATTATACCTTTTGGGCATTACACTCAGCACCTCACAGCCCTTCGGGCATTATACCCTTCGGGCATCATACCCTTCGGGCATAAGCTTACAACGAACTATATAATATAGAGATTATAACAGTTTGGCAGTGAGCAAACATGCGTTAGAGGCAAAGACTTTAACCCTCTGATTTTCGTTAGTGGGTTTTTTTTACTACAGATAATAAAAACGCGCACAGGGTGATTTTTTACTTAGTGGGATTTTTACAAATTTACCTTGCGTGAATTAGTGATTGTGATAGAATTTCGCTCTAAGTAGAGAATATTTTTTGACTGGCAAATTAAGTTATGCATCTCATCGTTCGTTAGTAAGCGTTTTTCTCCCTCCTAATGGTGTTTGCCTACTAACCTTAATAACGATCCCTGTGCATACCTCTCTAAAAGGAGGTAAAACTGTAAAAACATAACCTTAAAGTCCCAACTTGTTGTCGCTTAGTACCACAGAGTACCATTCGTTTTTTGTTTTCGTTAATTAAATAAGGAGAAAGACATGAAAAAAAGGTCAACTTCCAAAGTGTTAGCACTTTT
>ERZ1026800.362-NODE-362-length-40515-cov-4.064326_pt1 | contig 40515 bp, 27 predicted proteins | sample MGYA00520873_ERZ1026800 | MGnify/ENA primary metagenome ERZ1026800 (study PRJEB33270, sample SAMEA104284475) | anaerobic digester metagenome | biome: Anaerobic digester microbiome; feature: mesophilic sludge digester; material: Anaerobic digester biomass | place...
GGGCTACGTCCTGGGCCGCTAGACGATGGGGGCGGCAAAGTAAAATTTTATCATGGGGAGGGGGGGATGTCAACAAATCCCATGTCACCCTTCAATTATGGGAACAAATAATGTTCCAAAACAGTCATATAATTGGAATCCGGTTTACATATTTCAGCAATCCGGCATTGGTTTGGATTGACTTTCACTACCTGCCGTGCTATTATCCAGGTACGGAATTATCATTATTTTACTATTATTCTGAACTTTAACATCATTTTTTTGGAGGAATCATCATGAGTGTTGATTTTATTATGCGTTTAATTGGAATGGTATTATTTGCGGCGCTTGGTGTCATTTGGGGTACATCTCTCGGGCAGACTGCCAATGTTAATCCCTCCGCTCAAACTTTTTCAGTTGAACAATATGCCTTTACGATTGGGTTGGTTGGCGCCTTGTTTGGTTTAATCCTGACCCCGTCACTGACCACCCGACCATTGAGAGCTTTACGGACGAAGCTTACCCATTTATCAGCCCAATCCTTGTTATCCGCCCTGTTGGGATTGATTGCCGGGTTGATTATTGCTGCTCTGGCCGCGTTTCCACTTTCACGTCTGCCGGGTCCATTGGGCAATATCCTGCCCTTTATCGGGGTATTGGTTTTTGGGTATATTGGTATATTTGTTTTTGTGATGCGCCAGGCTGATCTCTTTAATACCTGGAAAACATTATCCGGGCGTGGGACAACCTTTGAACAACCAGCGGAATTATCAAAAAAACCTGGTGAAGGGCGTACGATTTTATTGGATACCAGCGTCATCATTGACGGCAGGATTGCTGATATTGCCCATACCGGCTTTCTGCCCGGTTCGTTGTTGATCCCGCGTTTTGTCCTTAATGAGCTGCAATACATCGCTGATTCACCGGATAATCTGCGCCGTCAACGCGGCAGGAGAGGACTGGATGTATTAAGTCAATTGCAGAAGGAACCCAATATCCCGGTCCAGATCAGCGATCTGGATGTGGAAGGGGTGCGGGAAGTGGACGACAAGCTGGTGATCCTGGCACGCCAGTTGCGTTGTCCAATCCTGACGAATGATTACAATTTAAATCGCGTCGCTGGTTTACAGGGTGTGACTGTCTTGAATGTCAATGACCTGGCGAATGCAGTCAAGTCTGTCCTCCTGCCTGGTGAACCATTAAATGTGCGAATTATTCAGGAGGGTCGTGAGTCAGGTCAGGGAATTGGTTACATGGATGACGGCACCATGGTTGTGGTCGAAAATGGTCGTGATTATATGAACATGGAAACCGTGGTGGTGGTTACAAAGGTTTTACAGACTGCGGCAGGTAGAATGATATTCGCCCGTCCGGAAGATCGGTCTGAATAGGAGATAAACCTCGTGACATTGAAAATCTATAATACTTTATCGAGAAGAAAAGAAGAATTCGAAACCATTGAACCTGGAAAAGTACGGATGTATGTCTGCGGTCCGACCGTGTATGACAAGGCTCATATTGGACATGCCATGTCGGCGCTTGTGTTTGACATACTCCGGCGTTATCTGGAATATCGCGGTTATGATGTGACCCTTGTAATGAACTTTACAGATGTGGACGATAAAATTATTGCCCGAGCCAATCAACAAGGCGTCGATCCCTTCCAGCTTGCAGAACAATATATTCATGAATACCAAAATCACCTGGAAGACCTGAATGTTCTTCCGGCATCCATCAACCCGCGCGCCACGCAGGAAATCGACCGCATCATAGCCATGATTTCCGGATTAATGGAAAAAGGTTATGCCTACCCGGCAGGCGGGGATGTTTATTTCCGCGTGACCAGTGACCCGTATTATGGCAAACTCTCCGGCAGAAGGTTGGATGACATGCAGGCGGGAGCCCGCATTGAGGTGGGGGAGATCAAGGAACATCCGATGGATTTTGCTCTCTGGAAGGGTTCCAAGCCGGGCGAACCAGCATGGGACAGCCCCTGGGGACCGGGGCGACCCGGCTGGCACATTGAATGCTCAGCGATGAACCTGCATCACCTGGGTGAGCAGATTGATATTCATGGCGGGGGGAATGATCTCATTTTCCCGCACCATGAAAATGAAATTGCCCAGACGGAATGCCTGACTGGAAAGTTTTTTGCGCGTTACTGGGTGCATAATGGAATGCTGCAACTCAGGGGTGAAAAAATGTCCAAGTCACTGGGCAACCTGGTGACCATCGAGGAGTTTCTGGCTCAACACAGCCCGGATGTCTTTCGCATGATTGTCCTCAATTCCAGCTATCGTGGACCCATTACCTATACTGATGATGTTGTGGAACAGGCTGAACGCGGATTGGACCGGCTGCTCTCCGCCCTCAAGCCAGCCCTGCCCGGTTCGAAGGGACTGGCAGACAACCAGAAACAATTCCTGGCGGATCGGATGAAAACCGCCCACACCTTGTTTGAAGGTGCGATGGATGATGACTTTAACTCTGCGGGTGCCCTGGCGGCAATGTTTGACCTGGTGCGGAACATCAACCTGGCACGTGCAGAGGGAGCGGTGGATTCTGAACTGGAACCTGCCCAATCCCTGTTGCATCAATTGGGGAGTGTGCTCGGCTTGACTTTTTCCAAGTCTGTCCAGGGTGCCGGTGCTGCGGATGGTTTTATTGATCTGCTGGTGGAATTGCGTTCTGAATTACGAAAACAAAAATTGTGGACTTTGGCAGATACGGTGCGAAACCGCCTGCTGGAAATGAATGTAATTCTGGAGGATGCCAGGGACGGCACCACCTGGCATTGGAACCGGTGATCGTTGATGACTGATTTATTCCCGGCAGCCGATTTTGACGATTGGGCGGAGTCTTATGATGCCAGTGTCGTTGGAAGCCGGGGATTTCCATTTGAGGGATATGACCAGGTTTTGGACACGATTGTTGGCTATGCTGCTGTTCAACCCGGAATGAAAGTACTGGACCTGGGGACCGGAACCGGCTTGCTGGCAGGGAAGTTTGATGCATTGGGTTGCAGGTTATGGGGCACGGATTTTTCTCAAGCCATGCTTCAGAAAGCCCGCGCCCGGCTGCCGCAGGCGCATTTCCTTATCCATGACCTGCGCCAGCAGTGGCCGGCTGAATTAAACCTGAGGTTTGATCGAATTGTCTCCGGCTATGTATTTCACCATTTTGAAGATGGAAAGAAAGTGGAATTGATCCTGGACCTGGTGCATAACCGGCTGGCACCCGGCGGGAAGTTGGTCATCGGGGATATTGGCTTTGAAACATTGCAGGACTGGCAGGCGGCAGAGGAAATCGCCGGCAGCGAATGGGAGAAAGAATTTTATTGGACCGCAAGCTGGATGGTGCCGGAATTACAGAAAAAATCATTGCGTATAGTCTACAAACAAGTTTCATTTTGTGCCGGCGTATATTGCATTGAATTACCTGACGAAACCCGGAAGGCGGGAATGAAATGAAAGAGTGGATCACCGGTCGGAACCCGGTTTATGAAATTCTGCGCTCGGGCAATAGACAGGTCTTTCGGTTGTGGGTTGCCCGCGGTCTGGATGAGAAGGGCAGGCTGGGGGAAATAATTCAGCTGGCTGAAAACAGGAAAGCGGTCGTGAGCCGCGTCAACCGGCAGCAACTGGATTCACTGGCGAAAGGTCCGGAAAGTCATCAGGGGGTGGCGCTGGAATCAAGCGGGTATCCATACAGCTTCCTGCCGGATATTTTGGAGGTCGCCCGTGGGAATGCCGAGCCATTATTTGTTCTCATCCTTGATATGATCCAAAATCCACAAAACCTGGGATCGCTTTTGCGGTCAGCTGAAGCAGTTGGCGTCCATGGGGTTGTGCTACCACTGGCACGAGCTGCCGGTGTGACTCCGGCGGTCGTTCACGCGTCCTCCGGCGCTACGGAACATTTAAAAATAGCCCAGATGAACCTAGTACAAGCCATCGCGGCATGCAAGGATGCCGGCGCCTGGGTGGTTGGGTTGGAAGGTGGTCGGAATGCCCAACCTGCTGAGGATGTTCGCCTGGATGGAGCGCTTGCATTGGTTGTCGGGAACGAAGGGGAGGGGATGCGCCCGCTGGTTGCCCGTTCCTGTGATGTTTTGATTCGTCTGCCAATGCGCGGCAGGGTGGATTCATTAAATGCAGCCGCTGCTGGAACAGTCGCCCTATACCTGGCATTAATGGCGCGTCAACGGGCTTGAGGTCAGGTCGGCGTGAAACAGAGTATAATTTGGAGCAATAAAAACGAGAATCCCCTGCATTGCAGGGGATTGTGCCGAAGGTGGGAATCGAACCCACACTCCTTACGGAACACGATTTTGAGTCGTGCGCGTCTGCCTGTTCCGCCACTTCGGCTGGAAAAATTGAGTAGTGCAAGTATATCCAAATATTGACAAAGGGTCAAGATACGATGCGACTGGGAATTATTGGTCTTCCTCAATCTGGCAAAACAACCTTGTTTAACGCTCTCACCCGCGGCAGTCAACCGATTGGCATGTCCTCCGGGAGGATTGAAGTACATACCGCAGTGGTGGAAGTGCCCGATCCACGAGTGGATAAATTATCAGCGATGTTCATGCCGAAAAAAACCACCTATGCCAAAGTAACCTATAGCGATATTGCCGGATTGGATGGAAGTGCTGGAAAAAACGGGATTTCCGGTGTGTTGTTGAACCAATTAACCCAGGTGGATGGATTTATTCATGTGGTGCGTTGTTTTGAAGATGAAAATATCATCCACCCCATGATGACCATTGATCCAGCCCGGGTTGTGCAGGTCATGGAAAGTGAATTTGTGATGAAGGATATGATAGCAGTTGAGCGTAGGCTGGAGAGGCTGGCGGAGGAGCATAAAAAAGGGGGCGGTCGCGATCGGGGGGTGATTGAGCGTGAAATAGCCTTGTTTGAGCGTTTCCAGGTTGCCTTAAGTAAAGAAACCCCGTTGCGCGATCTTGAAATTGCACCCGATGAAGAAAAAACACTGGCGGGGTTTGGTTTTCTCAGCTTAAAGCCCGTATTGATCGTTCTTAATCTCTCTGAAGGGCAGCCGGCACCCGAGATTCCTTATCAACACCAGAGGAGTACATTCGCGGCATTACAGGCAAAGCTGGAGATGGAAATTGCTCAACTCCCACCGGATGAGGCGCAGCTGTTCCTGGAAGAATATGGGATTGAAGAACCCTCGCTGAACCGCATGATCCGTTTATCCTATGAATTGTTGGGCTTGATATCCTTTTTTACCGTTGGACAGGACGAAGATCGCGCCTGGACAGTGAGCCGCGGGGCATCCGCGCCGGAAGCTGCCGGTGAAGTCCATACGGATTTACAGAAGGGTTTCATCCGGGCGGAGGTGGTCCCATATGATGACTTGATGGAGTTCGGTAGCATGAATGAAGTCAAAGCGCATGGTAAATTCCGGGTGGAAGGCAAGGAATACATCGTCAAAGACGGTGATATTTTGAATATCCGTTTTAATATTTAGAGTGAACCAGGCAATTTTATGACCCACACCTGGAATGATGCAGGTTTGAATTATATTTGGGATTTTATTAATGAATGAAATGGAGAACGGCAAGTCAATTCAGGGTTTGATGAGACAGATTTGGCTGTTTACCATCATCAGGACAGTGTTCCATACATCATATCGGATGGTGTATCCTTTTCTTTCCATTTTTGCCCGGGGCATGGGTGTTGATATATCAGCCATTTCTCTGGCGATCACCGGGCGTTCGCTGATTGGGGTGGCAGGTCCATTCCTGGCTCCGCTGGCGGATACACGCGGACGAAAATTTTGCATGCTGTTGGGCATGATCATGTTTATTCTCTCAGCAGGTTTGGTGGGGTTGTATCCAGGCTACATCACTTTTTTCATTGCCCTCAGCCTGACATCCCTTGGGGCGCAAATATTCCTTCCTGCCATGATGGCGTTTATTGGTGACCGATCCCATTACCAGGAACGCGGGCGATTGATGGGTATCACAGAACTGGCATGGTCACTGGGTTTTGTGGTTGGGGTTCCCATTGTAGGCTGGTTGATCAACCGGTTGGGGTGGCAGATCGTTTTTCCAATCATGGCAGTGCTGGCTCTTGTAGGAACAATCTTTATTGTTTTCCAACTGCCGAATGACCAGGGTAATGGAGGTCACGCAGATGGTTTTTTTGGAGCATTTAAAGATGTTGCCACCTCATCAGCGGCATTGGCTGCTTTAGGGTTCTGCCTGGGAATTACCGTGGCAAACGAAACGGTGAATCTGGTTTTTGGATTATGGATCGAGGATGCATTTCAATTTAAAATTGCCGCCCTGGGTGCGGCATCGGTCATCCTTGGAATTGCTGAATTTAGCGGGGCGGGCTTCTCGGCATGGGTTGTTGATCGTCTGGGCAAGGAACGGTCAATCCAAGCCGGTCTGATGATCAATGTAATTGCCTGCCTGGTGATGCTCGTTGGCAGGAACTCGTTATGGATTGCCATGACAGGCTTGTTATTGTTCTATTTGTCATTTGAGTTTGCGCTGGTCAGTTCATTGCCTTTGTTGAGCGAAATATTACCAAAAGCCAGGGCTACATTGATGGGTCTGGCATTGGCTTTTTTCTCATTGGGAAGGGCAATTGGCGCCTTGATTGGCATGCCGTTGTATAAACTTGGATTTGGAGCAAATGTGATTGCTGCAATTGGTTTCAATCTGTTATCATTGCTGGTGTTGGTCTGGGTGCATCCGGAAGTGAGAACGTCTCACCATATGATTTCAAAAGTAAATCCAAGGAGTGAACGATGAAGTACTTAATCACAGGAGGCGCGGGTTATATTGGAAGCACAATTGCATCTGCATTGGAGGACGAGGGTTATACACCAATCATCCTCGATTCATTGATCACCGGTCGGGTTGAATTCACACGGGGTCGGATTTTCTACCATGCCGATATTTCAGACCGTGCGGTTCTGGAGAGAATCTTCCAGGAACACCCGGATATTCAGGCGACGGTGCATTGTGCTGCTTTGATTGTTGTGCCTGAATCCACCGAACGTCCGTATGAATATTTCCGTGAAAATGTAGGAAAATCCATAGAGTTGTTCCACAGCCTCCATGAACTGGGTCATCCACGGATTGTATTCAGCTCATCCGCATCCGTTTATGATCATGTGCCAGGCTTCATGGTTCGTGAAGATTCGCCATTGTGTCCCCTGAGTCCTTATGCCAGAACCAAATACATGATGGAAATGATTTTACGGGATTATTGCAGTGCCTACGGGATGAAAGGAATCAGCCTGCGTTATTTCAATCCAATTGGCGCAGACCCCAAAATGCGCTCGGGTATTCACGTACCCAATCCGACGCTGGTTGTGGCAAAAATGGTCGAAGCCGAATTGGGGAAAATCCCTGCTTTTCAAATCACCGGAACCGGATGGGAAACCCGCGATGGAACCGGCATCCGTGATTATATTCACGTATGGGATTTGGCTCAGGCGCATGTGCTGGCGTTAACCCAGTTTGACCAGGTTTTTGAACGCGCCGGGAATCCCTCTGATGGCTATCTGGTAATTAACCTGGGCACGGGTCGGGGTGTGACGGTTCGTGAGCTGGTAAAAGCATTTGAAACTGTAACCGGACATCCCCTTCCCCAAAAGGATATGCCGCCCCGACCTGGCGATGTGGCTGGTGCTTATGCCAATGTGGATACTGCACGCCGTCTGCTGGGCTGGGAGCCGAAATTATCCATTGAACAGGCAATATCCGATGCCCTCTGCTGGGGAAAACTCCGCAAGGATATTCTCGGTTATTTATAACAGAAAAATTTAGCGGAACACAACCGGCAGGTAGAAGGTGAGAGCCGGTCCATACCAGATGGAATATCCGGCTTCGGTTCCAGCCAGATTGGGATGGATGGGAGTCAGCTTAAGGTAATATATTGCATCTCCTGGCGCCATCCAATGCAGGATGGCGGGCTGGTTGAAATCCCTTGCTGCCGTGGAAGCGAGGACATTCAGTTCCGAATCATATAAATCAAGCTGAATCGCCGCCCCTCCAGTCAGTTGTGTGACGCCAATCAATAAATCATCACCTGTTTTTCCAATGAATTGAATCCAATCCGTGTCATTCAATTGACACAGGTTGTGGGATTGCCGCTGGTAGGGTTCCAATAAAACCGCCCCACTGATCTCATCATCCCCATCCTCATGGTCATCAGGGATGCAATCTGCTTCAACCGTGGTGGTGACCGTCCGGAATGGTTCCACATTTCCAGCAGCATCCACTCCCCGCACCCGGAAACTGACCGTCTGGTTAAATTCGGAAAGATACCAGAGTGAATTCTGGTTGGATGGGAGGTCGGCAGCCAGCAGCTGCCATTGTCCGGTGCCGATTTGATACTCAACATCAAAATGATCGATGCCGGTTCCTGAATCGGAGGAGGTCCAGCGCAGATGCAAGGCTGTTGAACGGGATGGATTGGGGAAGGGTTCCACCTGGGTGACCGGCGGAGTCACATCCGCTTCCAGGTACAGCCGGATGGCACCTGTGCGATTTCCGGTTGAATCCCTTGCCTCCACATACAGTCCGCCGCCTGAGAGATTGCCAACCTGGCTTGGATCTATATAAGCTGAAAAACCATCCGAAGGATCCGCATCTGTATGGATGAGGATCCAATTGGAGTTCATCCAATTGGAATTACGCCAATAAAATGAGACAGAATCAACTTGACCTGGGGGTGTGGAGGATGCCAATGCAGTGGCAGTAAAGCCATTGATCGGGATATAGCGATTGATTGGGAATTGAATGTTTACTATCGGTGGGACGGAATTAATTGAAGTTGAGAGCTGGTAAAATGCATCTTCACCCCCGGCGGACGGATGATCCCAAGCCTTGATGCGGATATAATATTTACCCGCAGCGGGAAGTTGATATCCAAAAGAGATGTCGCCATTGTCATCCGGAGTGTCCTGTTCCCTCAGGAATTTCCCCGCCGAATCATACAGGGTTATTATGGGAATTAACGAAGAACCAATCGTACCGGCTTTGACCAGGGTGGATAGTCTTTGACCCGCCTGACCGGAAATGGAGTAATAATCCAAATCGCCCTGCGGACAAATGATTCCATTCACAGTCTGACCCATCGTAATTGAAGTTGCCATCAGACGGGTGTCATTGGGGGAGGACTCCATACATGGCGGCGGGGCAGATGCGGGTTGAATCGCAATATCATCCACTGCCCATCCAAAACCTTGGTTGTCAATGTCATCCAACGCATTGAAGTGAAAACGGATGCGAATGGTTTGACCGGAAAAGGCGGAAAGATCAATCCGGGGAGAATTCAACCAGGTCACCTGCGGCTGGTCGATCACTTGCCAGGCTTCCACATATTTTCCATCCGTGGAAAGATTGGTAATTTGGATTCGCATTTGATCCCAAAACTCCCGATTTGATTCTGTCCCGGTGAGGAATTTAAATTGCAATTCATGGGGGATGCCCGCTGGCAGGATGATGGGAGGGGAGGTCAGGTCGCCTGATGGGAATCCATTGGTTTGATAATCGGTGCCGTCATTGAAAACAAAGGTATGTGTCGATATTCCATCCCTCGATAATTCAGTCCAATGCCATAAACCACTGTATGTCCACTCTCCTTCACCCGATTCAAAGTCATCGAAAAATGGAGCTGGGAATGGCGAATTGGAAGGGGGTGAACCTGTGGACACGGTAAATATGTTTATGGCTGCGGGACCTGTCCCGGCGGTGTTGATGCCAGCCACTGACCACTGGTATGTACCGGCTGGCAGGGGTCCGGGTAAGGACCATGTATTGGTATTGGAAGCCGGCATGGATTGCGTGAATGTCGGTGGAGCGGCGCATCCCGAACCATCCGGACAGTTTCGCAGTTCGGCTGTATATAGAGTGGAAAATGTTCCATTCCAGCGCAGAATGATTGAATTCTGATCTGTGGCAGTCACTGGAAATAATACGGGCGCCAGTGGAAGGGTTGACCGGCTGGTTACTTTAATGGAAGATACTGAATTTGGGCGAATCCGGTTATCCATTAAATTGGAATCACTGGTATCAAAGGTTTCATCCGCACCCGCATAATATGCATGTGTCCACATGGTCAGGCGGACGTCGCTGCCAACCAGCAGGGATTCAATATTGTTATTTCCAATATTTCCGAATGCTTCCGGGGGTGCATCATAATCACCGATATTGACAATGGAACAGGCACCGCCATAATCCGGATCAGCGTACAGGGCAACCTGGTCGGCTGCGGGGAGACAAGCTGGCGGGGAAATGGAAGAACAATTATTGTTATTGACAATGGGGCGCAGACCGGGAATATCAAGGGTCATATTTCCTTCGAGATCCCAGATGCGTAATCCGATGTCAATGGTACCGGCAGGCACCCCGGCATTACAGAGATTAATGGATGTGGTGAAGGTCGCAGTTGTCAAGCGGGGACCAAGTTCATGCCAGGTATCATTCCAGCGGGCAATGATCTGCACGCCTGCAATTCCAAGGTTGTCACTGGCTGTTCCACTGACAATCAACGAGGAAGAATTAATGACAGTTCCTGCCAAGGGTTGAGTGATTTGCCCGGAGGGTGGATCTGTGCCGACATTACCGGAAAAGTACAAATCCTCATCCGAATGACATTGCCCGCCCCAGGACGACCAATGCTCGGCTTCATTACATGTCCTGGGACGCCCGCCATTCACATCCACATCATCGAAGGTGATGTCTACGGAAGGTCCCCAGTAAGTGCCTGTCAAGTTTGTAAAAACATGAAAATGCAAGTGATGTCCATCGCTATAACCGGTATCATCCACGTTTCCAATATATTGACCCTGCGCGACCGGGGAGCCCTGGTGCTTGAGGGCGCTTGGAATGCTGTTTTTTGCCAGATGCAAATATAAATGATATGTAGTCGGGCTGGTGGAGGTATCCTTGATGACGAAATAATTCGAACAATTGGTATCTCCGTTGGTACAGCCGTCATGATATACCCATACCACCCCTCCGCGGGATGCCAGCAGGGGAAACATGGTTCCATCTGCAAAATCGAAGGCATACATGCAATCATGGTTCAAACATGAAAAGTATATATATTCATGACCGATGCTGCCCTGGAGTTGTTTCGCGGTTCCAGCTCCCCAGGGGAGTTTAAAACCACTGATTGCCAATGGTTGAGATTCGTAGGCATATTCTGCTTCAGAAATGAAGGTTTCCTGTAGATCCCGGCTGATCAAGCCCTCCGGAAGGCTGGATAGTTCGGCAATCCAATTAAGATCCGCTGAAATATTTATTGTCCAGGAAGATGCCCTGGCAGGGTCTGCACCAGTCAACCTGGCAATGGCAGGCATCGGTTCACTGGCAATGATTGAAGCAGAATCACGATCTGTAAACCCAAGCCACAAAAAATATATATTGCCGTCTGACGAAATCTCATAATGATCGATATTCACCCGGTAAATAATGAACGCCAACACATCCAGACGGTTTTGGGCAAGGGTTTCCAATGCTTCCGTAATGGCTGTTATTTCCGGAGAGCCGGCATACGCTTTGCCTTGTTGAACGATGTTACCTGCCAACAATGAAGATAGGATTACCAGAAAAAAAATCAACCGAAGGAAGCGACTCATCTTGATATGATAGGCAGATAATAAGCCAAGCCAATAAAGGCAAACAGTTTATAACGGACATTGGTTCCTGCCAGCCGGCTGTCAAGGGGTGTCACCCTCAGGAGATATTCGCCGGAGGTACTTAAGGGATAAATCAGCGCAGCACCCTTGCCCAAACCCGATGATTCAATCTCAGCCAGCAGCTGACTGCCCGTTGAATCAAATAATTTCAATCTCACTGCCGCGCCACCGCTTAATGAATCCGCCCTGACGACCAGCGTTTTCGCTTCCGGTGCAATGATCCTGACCCAGTCGGCATCTGACAGTCCGCAAAGGTTGTGTTCCTGGTAAGTCAACAAGGGTAAGAAGATCGCTCCAATTGGCAGGTCTTCATTGGGATCAAGTTCATATGGATCCGGAGTGCAGGTCGTCTCAATTTTTGTTCTGACCTGGGAGGAAGCTGAGTTGCCGTTGCGATCAAATCCGGTTAATCTGTAGTCAAACGTATGTCCAAATGTACCCAGATGCCAGGCACTTGTCCGGCTGGGGGGTATGTCATTTTCCAATACCTGCCACCCCCCGCTGTTGTCCTGAACATCAAGATTGGAGTAATCCATTCCACTTTGTTCATCATGGGCTGTCCACAGCAACTGGACAGCTGTTCCCGGGTGGGGGTTGGCAGGCGGTTGAAGATTGACAGCAGGAGGCGTTGTATCCACCTGTTGGATGATCCTCATATCGCCGCCCTGGTTGCCAGCCAGGTCCGTGGCGCGAGCAAAAATGGCACTGCCGGACATGGAACCCAACCCCGATGGATTAACAGTCGCCGTCCAGCCATTGGATCCATCACTGTCCACCCCCAGGAGAACCCAATCACCATTTTCCCAGTCAGCAGAATGCCAGAAGAAGGCAACCTGTGAAATATTGCTGCCAAATGAAGTAACATCAGCTTGAGCCTGAAAAATTCCTGGAGGAATCCAACCCTGGGAGTTAGGCACGGTCAATGTCAGAGTTGGGCGGTTGGCACCCTTTATCAATTGAACCTGGTAATACCAATTTTCGCCCCCTCCACCCGGGTGATCCCATGCCTGGATGCCGAAATAATATCTTCCATCCGATGGGAGCACATAATTTAATAGAGGATCGCGAATGACCGTATAGACCTCATCATCGACCATCTCCAAAAGCCTGCCATTGGAATCATAGAAATGAAGGACGGGATCCAGGCTGGAGCCGTTGCTTTGGGCATCCACATTGATCCCAATGGTATCTCCAGCCTCGCCATCGAAGTAATAATAATCCAGGTCTCCAGCCGGGCAAATGGCGTCGGATATGGTCTGACCATAAGCAGTTGCAGTGGCTGCCAGGATGGAATCGTTGGAGGATTCAGCACAGCCGGTTCCGTCCGGTGGAGTGGTGGTTACCGAAAAATTATCAATCAACCAGCCCTGACCGGTATTGTAACGGTACTCGACTGCATCAAAATGAAAACGAATCCGGATGACATTCCCAGCGAATTCACTTAAATTCAATGCCGGGCTGGAAGTCCAGTAATCCGGAGGGTCAGCCTGCATTTCGTAGAGGTCAGTAAAGCGGCTGCCATTCACAGATATTTGAACGATCCGCCGGTCCCAATAGGGATAGTTGCTTTCAGAGTCCATCAGGGAATCGAAGCGGAGCCAGGTCGATCCAGCCGGCAGCTGGATGGGAGGCGAGGTCAGATCCCCGCGCAGATATTCATAAAGATAATTATTGGAGTCTTTATAAGAATTATAATAACCTGTTCCATCGTTATACCCAAAAACCTTCGTCGGGAGACCATTCCGGGTGGTTTCATAGTTGCGCCAGAAACCGGTTGCGGTCCAGGTGCTGTTATCACTGTCGAAATTCGTAGAATAAGGAATGGTCTGCTGACCGGAGTCGGGAAGGGTGGCTGGGGAGATGGTAAAGGTCTTGGAACCTTGTGACATTCCCCCGCCATTCCGGGCTTGAATACTCAGCGTATAATTCCCGGCAGGCAGGGATCCCACCGACCAGTTGTTAAGATTTCCCCAGTCCCGCTGCTGGTTCACCGGACCGGTCAGGGAGGCGGAATATTCTATTGCCGAGCCGCGCCACCAGGATAATACCAATGAATCATTGCTGGAAGGAGTCAGGGATGCATTTGGAGAAAAAATATCGTCAAAGGTGATGGATCCGGGTGCGGTATCACGGGTTTCAACGATGATGGAGGAAACACGATTTACTCCACCGATTCGATTATCCGCAAGGTTGGCATCATTCCATTCCAACCCATCCGGTCGCCCGCCCAATGAACCGTCATATAATACTGCCCTTACCCTGGATCCCACCAGCACGGAGTCTGTATTATTGTCTCCCACAGGTGCGAGACTGCCGGAGGTGTAGGTTCCCAGATCCAACAATTTGCATGTCCCCTGGTAGCCCGGCTCGGAGAAGATGGCAGCCTGATTGGAATTTGGCTGGCATTCCGTTGGAATTGTATTCATACATCCGGCATTGTTGTAAATTCCCCGCAGCCCCGGATAACCCACGGATTGGTTGCCTTCGTAATCCCAGACTCGAAGAGCCAGGTCAACCGGTCCATTGGGGATGCCGGTTGTGCATAAATCAATATTCGTTATGAATGGATTCTCGGTTTGGGGTTCACCAATGGGATTCCAGGTCCCGTCCCAATTCGCAATCACCTGCATCCGTGTAATCGAGCGATCATCCCAACCGAGACCGCCAACCGCGAGTGAGCTGGTATTAATGACTGAACCATGCGCCGGCATGCCTAGATCGCCGGAGGGGGGATTGGTGCCTGCATTGCTGGATGTGAACCAGTCTCCACCGGAGTGACAATCCGGATACCATCCTGTTTTGCTGGGTGGAATATCACTCACCTCGACGCATTGCCTGGGTCTGCCGCCATTGATATCCACATCATCAAATGTAATATCGACGGATTGACCCCAATTGTTGTAGAGGCTGGTTGTCACCTGGAAATGAAGGTGATGACCGGTGCTTGCACCGGTATTGTCAGTATTGCCAATATATTGTCCCTGAAGAACGGATGCCCCCGTTGTGCGTAATTCAGGCGGGATTGAGTCGTACGCCAGGTGATAATAGATTTGATAACTGGTGGGGGATGTGGACTGATCCTTCAGAATGAGGTAATTAACACAGGAATGATTATTATTGGGGCAGGTCCAGGCAGCTTTATGAACTGTTCCACCCCTGGAGGCAAGAATGGGAAACATGGTGCCATCAGCAAAGTCAAACCCATATAGACATGATGAACAATTTCCATAAAGATAAACATGCCCGATGCTCTGGGTAAGGCGCTTGGAATTGCCGGAAGCCCAGGGTAGTTTATAACCACTGAATGTCATGGGTTCAATCATGCCAGCCTTGCTCATGTATGTGTCACGGATATTGGGACTGATCAGGTTTTCCGGCATGGACTGCAGGGTTTCATTCCAGATTTCATCCACCTGCAAGGTTACTTTCCAGTCAGAAGCAGCCGTTGGATCCCAGCCTGCCAGTTCTGCAATAGCCAACCCGGGTTCACTGGCGAGAATTTCTCCAGTCTGGCGGTCAGCAGATGCCAGCCAGATCACAGCCTGTTTTCCATCATCACTGATCAAAATCTGATTGACCTGCATTTCAAAAACCGAAAAAGCAATTACGTCCGGGTGGTTGTCCACAGATTGGAGAACTGCAGTTGCAATGGCTTCCTGAATATCCGAGTTGGCGGGGAAGGATTGAGCGGAATGAACCGTCAGGAAGGGTGTTAATAGAAATGCTGTTATGAGGATGATGGATAGAAACCAGCGGCGGGGCATGTATCTCTCCTATAAATTGACGACGAAGGCATCCAATATGGGGGTTAATTCACCCTGTCCGGATTTTGGCTGCATATCCATTTCCAATAAATGATGATAAATGCCGATCAGATCCGTGTGAGTGAAACGTTGAGCCTGTGGGATGAGTCTCCCCACCTGGTATGAGGAGCGAATACCCAGGACAATTCCAATTTCGCGGGGTGTCAACCCTTCATCCAGTGCCTCCCGAACCTGGAGGAGAAGGCGGAATTGGCGGATGATCATACCAAACAGGGAAGCCGCGTCCTGCTCTTCCAGGAGTGTATGTAAAAGTCGGAGTGCTTTTTGGGTATCACCCATGCCCATTGCGTCCACCATCTCAAAGATATTCACTTCACCGCCCGGGGCGGCTGCAATCTGGACGTCCTCCAATTCGATGGCGCGATCGTAATTGACAAATGCAAGTAATTTTTCAATTTCCTGGCTGGCTTGTTGGGTATCATTTCCGACCAGGATTGCCAGGGCAGCTGCAGCTTCCCGGGTGAAAATACCTCCGTGGGCTTTGGCTTCGTTCATTATCCAACCGGGCATTTCAGCAGGTCCCGGCAGGGCAAACACCCTGATGTATACCGGTCGGTCAATTTCCCTGCCTTCCACCATCAAAGGTTCATGTGCCCATTGAAGAAGCCAGTGATCCCTTTGGGGATTACCCGGATCGGTTTTCATTGTCCTCCAGCTTTTGCCGAAGAATTCATCCTCCTGGATGAGGATGAGGGCATTTGTGGAGGGTATCTGATCGAGTAATTGGGTAAACCTGGCTTGAGCACTCCTGGAGGTGAGTTTCACCAGGGGATGGGTAAAAATGACCAGCCTTCGCTCGGACAGGAAAGGCAGGGTGTTGACTGCTGTCCGCAGGTCCTCATCGGTCGCCTGCCTGCCGTCCAGCCGGGTGATATTCATCTCCGCCATCATTGGATCACCCATCTTTTCGATGATCCGATCTATGAAGGATTGAATCGCATGTATGTCATCCCCGTAAAGGATGTACACGGTGGGTTTTTGGGTCAAAATGGGGGAATCGGTCATGATCACCTAACCATGTTATTTATTAAATATCATAACATGAGTGGTTGCAAGTGTCACGCCAGCCAAGGTTGATATTGGATTGATCGAATCAGTGCCGGAACATCTCATCCACAAACGGGAGAATTTGATTCCAGTCAGGCAGGAGAACCTGGGCACCTTCCGAAGTTGTGAATGGATTGATCATTTCACGGGGCAGGGTACGGTTATCAATGCCATCCGGACCGGCGCGCAGGAGAGCCAAACCCAGGCGCGGCATCAACCAGAATGGTATATTGGTGTCAATCACCCGGTTTGATGCAGAAATCACTGCTGGAATGTGGATCCACCCCTTGGGGGAGAGCATCTGACGTATTACAGCTTTTAATAAAAGCTGGGCGTTTGCCATTCGGAAAAAATCATCCGAGCCGCTGCGATTTCGGACAAATGCCAGGGCTTCCTCCCCAGTCAGGTGATATGTACCGGGCTGGTATATGCCGTTTGACGCATCCAGGGCTAGTGTGATTCCTCCCATTGCATCAATCATTTCCGGAAATTCATTCAGACGCAGACGGGCATAATATCTGACATTAACATTAAATTGTTGACGGATGACACTCATCACAGCTTTTGGACCACTGCCAGGTTCATTTGCTTCTGCGAAGAAATGAACTGTATTGATGCGATTTTCACCCACCTCGGGGATGTCAATCCATAAATCACGTGGAATTGAAAGCATGGCTATCCTGGCGCGCAAGGGTTGAACGCCGGTAATAATGATCGTATCGGTTCGACCCACATCGGAATTTTCGATTGTCCTGTCAACCCCCAGCAACAGGAAATTTGTCCGGAAGGGTGTCAGGAAATAAGCAGCCAGGATGCCCAGCAGGATGACAATCATTAACGTACCGCAATTCAATCCTTTCCGACTTGACCTGTTTTGAACAGGCATACCAATGGGTTGATAATGTGAAAGCGGTTCAGATTGATTTGTTGTTTGTTCCATGTCCGTTTGATTCAACTTGATTGTCTGCTTGAAATCTGGTTTGGACACCAATTGTACACCCATTTCAAATCACCATTCACTTGATGAATTCTTTCAGGATGTATAATGGGGGTGGCAAATAAATATACCGATTTTCTCCATTTCATGTTATAGAATTGGATTATTCATGACAACAACATCCATGCCAGCCAATCCGCGCGGGGGAATTCTTTCAATTTTTCTACGACAGATCAGCAGGGGGATATTGATCCTGCTGTCCATTGCCTTTCTGACCTTGTTTGGTTTGAATATGGCTGCTCTGGGGCGGGCACGCCAGCCATTTCACTTCTTTCCAGCTCTGGTGGATGTCATTAAACAATTATGGAATTATCTTTTCCATCATCCTGCGACCTACCTGTGGCATAAAGAAGATCTACCCTTCCTGACAGTGGTTAAGGAGCTGTTTATCAACAGTGCAGGGCTGCTTCTTGCGGCGCTGGTAATTGCAGCTGTTCTGGGTGTGTTATTGGGGACGATGGCTGCCTTGCGTTATCGGCGGCGGGGCAGCAGTTTTTTAGTCATAACATCCATCCTGGGTATTTCAATGCCCTGTTTCCTCTTTGCCATGTTGTTATGGGTGGTAAATATCTGGTTATACCATGCTCTGGGATTGAAAAAGTCACTCCTCCCACTGGCTGGATTTGGCTGGGATGCCCATATCATCCTGCCGGCATTGGTCCTGGCAGCCCGTCCCATGGCTCAGGTGATGCAGGTCACTTATGTCACGATTACTGATATTCTCCAACAGGAATATATCCGGGCAGCACAGGCTCGGGGGGTTCCAGGAAAAATCCTGTTGTTGCGGCATGCCTTTCGCAACGCGCTGATCCCCATCCTGACCACACTGGGGACATCCCTGCGATTTTCACTTGCCAGCCTGCCCATCATCGAGGGATTTTTCAACTGGCCAGGCTTGGGATGGAACTTGTTAAAAGCGATTCAAGCCAACCAGGTTTCCTTCGTAACAGACCTCATCCTGTCGTTGGGAGCTTTCTTCCTGGTTGTCAACCTGGCATTGGAGCTGGTCTACCGGCGGATTGATCCGCGGTTGAAGAAAAGCCATCAACAGGCGGATGAACTGAGTGAAACCGGATTATCCAACGAATGGAACACCTTCCTGGATGAAGTGAAGACTGTCTGGAACGATTTACAAGCTGGAATCAAGGAGTTTTGGAACCATCTTATCCGTCGGAAGGGCGGTAAGAGTGTAAGGCGAAGAACCACCCAGCCTTTCTTTTTACACCGGGAAATTTCCCGGGAAGAACCCCGCAAAGGAGCATTCCGGCATATCCTTCGGACAGGATTGAGAAACTTACCCTTGATGATTGGAGTGCTGATGGTAATGGGGTTGGCAGTATTGGTTGTTTTTGGAAAAAACCTCTCTGCCGCCAATCCATATATGACCACAGGGATTAAAATCATCGAGGGCGTCGTCCAGGGTCCTCCATTCCAACCCTCAAGTGTATTTCCCTGGGGTTCCGACCTCGTTGGACGGGACATGCAGGCATTGGTGATGTGGGGGGCGCGCCAGACTTTGGTGATGGCTGTTTTTGGCATGTTGGCCCGGCTTGTTTTAGGCACCATCCTGGGCATGCTGGCAGGCTGGTGGCAAAACAGTTGGATTGATCGCGCGGTCCAGGCGTTTATTTCCGTCTGGGCAGCTTTCCCGGTCACGTTGTTTGCCATGATACTGATCCTCGGCATTGGCATTCAATATGGCATGGGCGTGTTTATAGTCACCCTCTGTGTCGTCGGTTGGGGGGAAATTGCCCAAACAGTGCGTGCCGAGGTCATCTCACAAAAACCCAGCCAGCATATCGAAGCAGCAAGAGCTCTGGGCGCTGGAAGTGGCACAATCCTTTTCCGACATATCCTGCCACATCTATGGAAGGGATTGCTGGTCTCATCCGCTCTGGAAATGGCAGCAGTTTTAATGTTGCTGGCTGAATTGGGTTATTTAAATATTTTTCTCGGAGGCGGTTTCCGGGTGGAAATATCCGCTGAAACGACCTATGCCTATTCGGATGTTCCAGAATGGGGCGCTTTGCTGGCGAATGTCCAGGGTTGGTGGCGTTCCTATCCATGGCTGGCATGGGCACCCGGTCTATTGTTTTTTGCTTCCATTTTAGCTTTCAACCTGCTGGGGGAGGGCTTGCGACGATTTTTGGATGAAGGTCGGGTGAACCTTGGCAGGCTGATTAACCGCTATACGATTGTGATTGGCTTGGCATTTTTATTCGGTTTATCGCTTCTTATCCGCACTACAGCCCTGGTGGATCTTTACCACAAAGAATCACTCCGATATGATGAAAATAGAACCATGGTCACCATTGAAAAACTGGCTTCACCCGCGTTTATGGGGCGTGAAACAGGAACAGAGGGCGTGTATTTGGCAGCGGATTATATTGCCCGACAAATGGAGGAAATCGGGCTCCAGCCAGGCGGTACTTTAAAATCTTATATTCAGGAATTGGCAGCTCCACGTTCACATCTTGCTGGAACACCAAAAATTGAGGTGCTGGATTCAGCCGGAAAGGTTCAGGAAACCTTTTCGTACAGGCAGGATTTTGTGGAATATGCCACGGATATTGTGGGACAGGCTACAGGGGAAATCACTGCTCCCATCCGGGGAATGATTCTTGGTGATCTGGCGGCTGAGCGCCTGACCAAACCGATTATTTTCCTTGGGAATGAGGTGGAAGAATCAATTTTTATCATCCGGGAAAAGGATTTGCCTCTACTTAAATTTAACCAGACCTTTGGTGAAACGGGAGGTGTACTGGTTGTACGGGAGGATAACCAATTCCTTAAAGAAAGAGATTTATTCACATATCTTCGATACACAACACCCTATCATTTTCCTACCCTTTCCATCACCAGGGAAACGGCTGATAGATTACTGGCTACTGCAGGTTCAAGCCTGGCTGAAATGGAGGAGATCAGTAAATCTGTTCCTTTCGATAAAATAGGTTTCACAGAACCTGGCAGCGTGGTTCACCTTGAGGAGAAATTCCTGGAGGAGGACCTCTCCGAAAAATATTACAATGTGATTGGTTATATTCCTGGATACGGCTCACTTTTAGGCGAGGCAGAGGGCCTGGGGCTGGACAGCCATGTCATTATGATCAGCGCTTATTATGATGGATTGGGGACCGGACCGGATGGAACACTTTATCCGGGAGCCAATGACAATGCCAGTGGCGTTGCAATGATGCTGGAATTGGCTCGCCTGATGAAAACCTCCAATTTCAAGCCGGACAAAACCATTGTCTTTGTTGCCTGGGCTGGGGGAGAACGCCGGGAAGGCTTGAGTCTGACCAATGTACTGAATGCAGAATCAAGGCTGGCGTTGTTGGAACCGGAAGCTGTTATTGAGTTGAGTGGGGTGGGCGCAGGAACCGGCAAGTCTCTGGCATTGGGGCAGGGAACGAGTTACCGGTTGGTGCGTTTATTTGAACAGGCTGCTGACAAGTTGAATGTTCCCCTGACCAATACAGGTCGTGATCCCCATGCGGATCGCGCTTATGCCATGGGCTTTGGCGGACGCCAGGCATTGAGTGCCTATGTCAGTTGGGATGGTTCGGATTGGCTGGTTCATACTATGGAAGATAATCCTTCGATCATTGACCCGACTAAGATGCGGAAGATAGGACGGACAACCTACCTGGTGCTGATGGTATTAAGCCGCGAGACGGAATATTAGATAAACTGCAAAGCTTGTCAAAAACAAATCCGGTGGGGTATAATCGGATGACGTTCGGGGTGTGGCTCAGTCCGGCTAGAGCACACGGTTCGGGACCGTGAGATCGAGGGTTCAAATCCCTCCGCCCCGACTTATTCTTTTAACCCAACCCATCGAAGCTTCCCCCCGGCAGGGGATGATAAAATCCCTCCGCCCCGACTTATTCTTTTAACCCAACCCATCGAAGTTTCCCCCCGGCAGGGGATCAAGATTTATTTCAAACCACTTCTTAAATCACAAAAGCATCTTCTGATTTCCATCGAATTTATTTAAAGGGTATTTCCAATGGGTTTCTTTTCACTCATAGATCCTGTAGTTAATAATCTTCAATGGTTTTCAGGATGAATTTGCGCGATACTCAGATATATATATCTTCAATTTAACTAGAACAAGGAGATTACGATGAACGAAAGCGTATATAAAATCATTGAGCTGGTCGGAGTCAGTACGGAATCATGGGAGAAAGCAGCCAAAACTGCTGTAGAAATGGCAGCCAAGAAACTGCATGACTTGCGTATTGCTGAAATCGTCTCACTGGATATGCAATTGGAGGATGGAAAGGTGGTCACTTACCGGGCGAAGATCAAGGTTTCTTTCAAGTACCACCAGGAAATAGAATAATCAGGCTTCCAACAGTCATAATTAATATTCTTCAGCCTGGTCGAGTGTCCGGTTTAATATTTTAACAGCTCGGCAGGGGAAGAACATTCAACGATTTCATTCATCAACATTTGCGAGCCTGCCAACAACTTGTTATTTCTATTATTTCGCGCCTTTTCTAACATCAAAGAGGCTTCTATGGTAATTTCCCGTTGAATCTCAAGCATGATATCGGGTTGTGAGAAGATCGGCATGGAGTTTTGCATGAGTTTGGTAAATAATCCAGCCAGGTCGGGAGATGCCAAATAATGTGTCACCCATAACATGGCGAAATCTACAGCTGGGCTGTCGATATGGACCATTTCCAAGTCAACCAATGCCAGGTCATTGTGTTCATAGTCTAATAAAATATTCCCCCCGTGCAAATTTCCATGAACAAGATATTTTAATCGGTGGGGATTTGCTGGTCTTCGGACAATCGATATGAATCGTTTCAAAAAAGACGTTTGGGGAAAAATTTTTCCCCTTGCGGCTAAAGACAATGCTTTAAAGGTTCTGACGGGTTGATATAGGTTGTTCCATAAACCGAATGGATGTGTTGAAATGGAAATGGATAACAGACCTTGCAATGCTGAAGCCCCCATGAGGATTGCCTTTTCGACCTTTTCCGGATGGTACAAACCGATCATTTGCATTTCACCTGGATAGTGTTTGGAAATAACCTGAATACCGGATAATGAAAACGAAACATTTACCACCGGAGTTGATATATGGAATCCATTTACGAATTCTGGCAGTTCTTTTTGAAGATAACGGGATGTTGATGCTTCTCTAATCAATTGCCAGCATCGTGGATTGATGTATTTACGTTTCCTGGTGAAAAAATCCGTTTCCTGCATTGCTTATCTGATATTATATTATCCTGTGACCAAATTAGAAAAACAATCATATTGAAGTGAAACGAAGGTGAGAAGAATTAAAGGCTGAATGGGTAGGTATAAAATAATCATACGGAATGCATGATACCACTCTCATTGGTAGTACAAGCCCAATAAGTCTTCAGTAGAAAACTTTTTGGCGACAATTTTTCCAATCCATGAAGGAAAGTAATAACTTTCTTCGATAGCTTTCGATAAAGGAGTGTCGAGAACAGAAAAGCGGATTCGGATCTGACAGGTATAAGACCAGAATCAATAATAATATTTTTGATATTATTCGGGGTATACACATGAATCCCGGTTGTTGATTCGGAATTTCTGGCACGAGGACTCCAGGAACGAGTATCAAAAATTATGATTCCATTGGGCTTTAGAATGGATCCAAGTTCATTAAATATTAACCGGGTTTTCGATAGTGGCATGTGCTGAAGGAGCCGAATCATCAGGATGACATCAAAATATTGACTGCGCAATGGAAGATGATTGACATCACAAACAATGAAATTTGCAGAACTGGTGTTCGACCTGGTTTTTTCAAGCATTCTAACTGAGATATCTGCGCCGGTCACTTGATATCCATGGTTTGAAAATTGTTCTAAAAAAACACCGGTACCGCATGGAATATCCAATAAAGTACCTGATGTGCGTTCTCCCAGCAACCCATTGATGATGGATAATTCCCGTTCGAAAACGTATTTTCCACCTTCACCTCCAAAATGGCGGTCATTGTAATGTTCCACTATGTCATTACTGATATATGCTTTTTTAATTGGCATTGTGATTGGAACCTAAAAAAATCTTCGAATTACTGTTCTTTAACAATATGGAAAATCAAAGATAATTATTATCAACCCACTTCCATTATATCGGATAATTAATAAATGTCAGATTATTAAAGCAGTATAAAGCCCCGCAAAAGATAAGTGAGCAAATGAATGTTATATTTAACAAATTCTAATGTGTGCTAAAAATGGCGAATCAAAGAAGAAAAATGGTATTTTTTCATCATCCCTTATGATATAAATCCCAAAATCGCTTGGTCTCCTCAATCATCATCTGGCGGATGGCTTCGGGAGCCATTACTTCAACATCAGCCCCCCATCCACGGATCCAGGGCATCATTTCCTGGGGTTCAGCAATCCACGCCCTCCAAAGCAGGCTGCCATCTTCCAATTCACCTATTTTCTCAGATTGATGCCATTGGGTTTCCTTCACTCGACCGGATACTCGCGGTGTGAATTTTAAAACGATTTCAATTGGTTTCCCTTCGGTATACCAGATTCCCCAGGCATTCGCCAGTAATATTTCGGGGTTAAAATCGGTTGGTATTTCATATGGATCCCGTAAAATAACCGCCTTTCGAATACGTTCTATTTTATAGGTACGGATTGCATTCTGGGGTTCACTATAACCAATTGTATAAGTGGATTGTCCAATAGCATAAGGTTCCAAAAAATAAGGGGAAAAGATATAAACCTTGACTTCCTCTGAAGCATCGGATTGGTACCATAGTTGGATTTTTACCTGCTGAGCCCAAGCCAGGGTTATTTTTTCCAATGAATTCAAATAACCGGAATCCATGTTCCGGGAGCTGCTTTCCATAGCATCGGCTGATTGAAGGAGGTGGATGGATATTCGAGGGGCAAGGCTTTCCATTGAAAATCCCAACTTTCGTAGTGCCGATGCCGCGTGTGGATTTTGCCGATCCAGGCAGGTGGCAATCAACCTTGCTGCCAGGTGATGGCAAGAGCTTCATGTAAACTAAATCGCACATTGACCAGGTATGCCTCCCGGTCAATAAAATATCGGTTTCCTTCCTGGTAGATTGGGGCGCTGATATTCACAAGGTTGCGCATGATGGTGGAACGATGCACCCCAAGCCGTTTTGCCATTTCGGATTGGTTCAACCCTTCCGGATGAGCCAGAAGTAAAGTTTCTATTTGTATCAGTCGTTCGGCTTTTGATTGTGAGTTGATTGACATAAATCCTCCCTTGTCATGTTAAAAATTATATCATAAATTTGTTATTGTTAATTCATACTAATCCTCTCGATTGAGGGGGGAGGAGCGCCGGGATTGCATGCTTTATCATCGGTATAAGAAGAAAAATCCATTAATACGAAATTAGTAAAAAAAATTATTCACTTAATCTGAGTTGCGTAATGATAAAAAAGATGCAACAATACTCTTGATATTTACAGGATATATGCTAAAATAATTTTGCAGTCTGTCTGGGTGCCCCCCTCACCCCGGCGGGTTGCATTTTATTTACTGGAAATAAAACCATTTTTTCTTAAAAATGTGGGTTTCCACAATTCGGAATTTGAGTTAATGAGTTATTGGTATAAATATGATGGAAAACGATTGATTAAAAAATACCGCACGGTGGGATTCTCACCGTGCGGTATCCTGCACCAGGCTGGGTTGTTGTGCGGGTTAATGGTTCTGTAATGATCTGCTACGTTTTACATTTTTCTGGAATGAAACTACGATGTTCTGCGATGATGGTATGATGAACATGAGTGGGGCAATGGTGAGCTTTAGTGATCAGCCTGGACTGCTGCTACAAGTTTTTGGATGGCAAATAAATCGCCCTTTGCCCAGGGGCGGTCCAGCCACTTAATCAATTGTTCTTGCGAATCACCAATAATATACGCATGAGCCAGGAAGTGTGACCAGGCGGCTGTGGGATCGATAAAGGATGTTTCATAAATTTCGCCATTAATTCCAGCCCGCGTCAAGTACCACCAAGGATAATTATTGCCTGACTCTCTTTCCAATAGATATGTTTCTGCCTGCCCGTTTAATTGTTCACGAAGGTATAATCCAATTTCAGGTACCAGACCGTAAAAGACAGGCGCGGTTAACCCAGTCGCCCGGTTGGGAGGTGAGGGGCGTAGATCAGGATAATTTGACACTGATCTGGCGGTAAATGTTCCAAAGTTGAGTCCATTCTGCATCCCGCTGAGAGCAGCCGATACGCCATTATTGTAATCGTTTGTATAACCAAAGTGAGCTGCCATTCGGGCATATCCAATCGCCCCGGCGATATCAGCGTAATAATATTGGGTATTTTTCCTTTCATTAAACAGTGATGTGATTTCATTCCAGTGAGTTTGGGCGTATGACCAATCCCCGGAGTTTTTCGACCACAACCATAACCCATACAAAGTTCCCAGGTTGCGACCTGGAGGAGGCCAATTATTTAAAGAGTCCCGATATGGAACATTGTATAATTCCCGCTGCACCCCTTGTTTCAACCAGGTCATGCCGCTCCAGGGCAGGTTTTGCAGAGGGGGATAACGAACCCATTCCGCTGCCAGATATTCGCGGGCAGCCTGCTGCTCCTCTGCAGTCAGGTATGGATACGCCATTGCAAGGGTGTAGAGAAGTTCACCCGGATCGAACCAGTATGCGTTTCCAGTGTGGTATTGGGTAATTTCAGGAAGTCCTGATTTTCCATCCGTATTGTACGGCCAGAGTTGGGATTCGGTAAATCCACGGTGCAGGAACATGGGTGTCATGTGGTCGCCGGATTGGATGATCGAATCGACCAGGTCTTGAATTTGTTGAACCTGCTCGGAAGGCGGATTGGAATTTGGTTCCGTCAGGTCGAGAGTAATGTATTCAGAGAGTGATCGTTGGGGCACCGTTTCTTGTGGTGTTTCCGGAAGAGGTGGTTCATCGGAGTTGTCACCTTTACCAAACCAGATATATGGTGCCGGGCATGAGTCGCCTGATTGATGTGAAATTCCTGCCAAACCGGCTTCAATCACACGCCAGTAAAGCATATTATTGGCAATTACCACCCCTCCACGCATCCGACCCTCTGTAACCCGTGGTTGAGGAAATGGGTAGGAAGAAAAGAAGGGATTATTTGTACCTGGACTGCATTCTTCATGACATTCAGGCCAATCCTTTGCTACTGCTCCCACATGGATTAAGTTTCCGTTGGCTGTGTTGATACCACCTAAACGTTCCCAATTGTCAACGTATAAGATATTTCCCCCCATGGAAAGGATGGAGGGCTCATCAGAAGTCATTCGAAATTCCGGTGAACCGGAGAGCCATCTGCTGGAATGTAATCCGGTAATATCTAAATTGGTCAGGTTTAAGGATCCCAATTCGGCATCGTATCGCGTGGTAACGTGAGTAGTTCCACTATCATTCTGAATGCCATGCCGGGCGCGATAGGTTACAAAAATGCCCCGGCTGGAAACAACCGGTGTATTGGGAATATCATTGGATCCAAATGTGTATAAAACTGGAACCGTTCCCAGGGATTGACCTGTATTTCCATCGAGGACGAAAAATGTCTGCTTGGAAGGTTCCTGGTTGAGGTAAGAAAGAATTCGGGTGCGAACACCTGCCCAATCCACGCCCCAGTCAGGATTCAAAGGCTGGAATGTACCGCCATTGTATGTTCCGTCCAATACCTTGTCACCATCATCACTTAGCAGGGAGTGGAAATAATAGTTAGGCTGCGATCGGAACATCACCCTGGTTCCACTGACAACTGGATACCGGTCAGCCAGGCTCAATCCCTGCAGGGATGTCCGCCATAGTTCTGACCCATTACTGGCACGAATCGCGATGGCTTCAATTGCTTCGGTTCCAAGGTAAATGGTCTGGGCATCCTCACTCAAGGCGGGCGAGGTCAATATGGGTGCACCAGCATGGAATTGCCATACGATGTCTCCAGTGTGTGGATCAAGGGCTGATAAATCGCCCGATGTGGATGCGATATAAACATAATTCAATCGAGGTGGAACCAGGGGAGCTGTAGCGCTGCTTCCGGTATAGATTTGCCACCGGAGAGCGCCATCATTAAAGCGAAAACCATAGGTATAGCCATCATATGAGCTGAAGATGACTGTGTTGCCTGCAATTGCTCCTGAATGACGGATGGGACCATCAGTCTGATATTCCCATATGGGTGCGCCTGTGTTTGCATTTCGAGCGTAAATAATTCCATTCATCGATCCAATGTACAGAATTCCATTTGCCACCACTGGCTGAGCGCGTGAGGCAATTGGAGCTTCGTACCATTTCCAGGTGTAACAATATGGTGGATCCACTTGTATGGGAGAGGCATTGGTGCGTTGAGCGTTATATCCCAGTTGAATCCAGTCACCTGGATGGGATGAATTCCTTGAAACTACCGGGAGGTATATAAGGTGTGTCTCTTCTGGATTGTTCCCATCCGGCTGGGGATTCAGAGCTGACACCTGATTTAAATTAGCCAGCAAGCTTATCAGAACCAGTAGAATGGTAAGGGAAGTTTGAATTATCCGGGTCAAAATTAATCACTCCAGACTATTTTTAAAATGGGGCGACCTTCGGCATTCCAATCACCAGTATTGGATGAAACGAAGTATTTTCCACTATGGAAGAAATTATCGCTGGAATATAAAACCAAATTGACGGGTATCCCTTTCTGATAAGCTTCAATTACAGCTGAGGTTACATCCCAATTATGAGGAGTGCCTGGAAAATAATCTTCATCCGGTGGTGACGGTACCCAGGTGTTTGAGATGTAGCGATCAATATATGGGGCATTGTTCCACGTAATTGTCGTATCTGTCCAACTCTCGTCAACCGTATATACGTGGATGAGGGATGCAGGTTCATTTCCTGCTGATCCTGCATTACCAAAAACATGTAAGGTCATGGTTGCTGAGAGAATTTGTTTTCCTAATGGTACTTGATCAAGTGGGAATGAGATATACACCTTGGAGAAACAAGGCCAGTCAGAGATATTGGCTTGATTCTGAATGTTGTAATTTGAGCGTTCTGGATTATAAAACCCTTCATTTGTGTCCCCCCATAATGTCCAATAATTTTCCGGATCGCCACCGCAAACCGCATAACCACCCACGGACGCATCCGGGACAAAGGCGTTATTCATCCCCTGGCGGATTAGGGTTATATTTCCCACCTGTGTAGGGGTTGTGGGGGGCAAGCCAAAACTTAATTTGCCCCAGGTAACCGGACTGTTTACATTAACGTTTTTCGGCCAAACCTTGGGAGTAATATATGTTCCAGCATCATCATCACGATCATAGTTTGCTATTGCCATTCCCCAAATTGTTCCATATGAAGGAGCACTTGATAATCCCATGCTTGTGAAGGGGATGCGCAGGCTGGCAATCCATCCACGGCAATTGGTTTTTTGATCGCTGATATATTGATTGGATGAATTCATAGAGAATGGTAAATTGGCTTCAACCCAGGAGTAACCATTTCCTTGATAGGAAAATTTTGTGATTTCCCAGGGTGGATTCCAATTCATATCCCTGTCAAATTGGACCAGAAATTGATATGAATTGAGCGAGGGTGTGTTGCCAATATTCCCACTCAAATTTAGAAAAACAGCAGCTCCATCCCATCGGGTCGGTTCATCCAGGGGTGGATTTTGGTCATAAAAACAACCCCGGTCAAATACTTGCAGGCGCAGATATAATTCGCTGCTATTATATGCAATCCGTACATCTGTATAATTTTCAACACCCCTGACTTCTCCAAACCAGAAGACCGGGAATTCCCCTATGGGATATGGCTGATTGGGATCAGTGGGTATTGTAAAGTAAGAAGCTGAAGCTTGGGGTGCTTCAGGAAGAATCGGACCCTTTGAAACGACAGGCAGGAATATGGTTGTTGGTCCATCTCCCTGTAAACCAGGGAATGCACCGGCTTTTCCAACCGGCATCACCAACATGGTGATTACAAGCACCAATAATATCCGTTTAATGGAAAACAATTATCTGTCCTCCTAAGGAATACAGGGCGGGCAGTAATGTTCCATGTGCTAACGTGCTTGTGTAAAATACCCTGGGCTTTGATCAGGTTCCTTGATCGTCAATTTTCACGAATTTATCTTCTGAGGTTAATGGTAAGGCAACCTGATCCAATTACATTCATGTTAATAAGTCAAGCAAATCGGATACAACTCTGCATAATATACCAGATAAACACTAATTGTAGATTAAAATAAATTGACAATATTGTAAAGTTATAGAAATGCCAAAAATATTGCAACCTTGAGGATTGAAGCCTGTTTATTTATTTTTGATATTAATTATTTTTATCAAATTGTCTACATATTGGATTTATTCTTTCTCCGGGAACCGTTTTTAGTGGATTTGTCATGGTAATATCCACCATAATAATGAGCCTGTGCCGTAACGCCATTTGCAACTACACCAAGGATTCGTGCTCCAGAGCGTTTTAACTGATCACGAGCCATCAGTATCATCCGTCGATTTGTATGCATTGGGCGAACGACAAGTAGCACTCCATCCATTTTTGTTGCCATGACTGACGTGTCAGGAACAATGGTGGGTGGACAGTCAACAATTACCATATCAAACAATTTTTGTAATTCTTCCAGGATTGTTTCCATTCGTCTGGAAGCCAGCAAATCAGTAGGATTGGGTGGTGGGGTGCCGGATGGCATGAAATAAATCTTTCCATCATATACAGGTTGCAGGACTTCCTTAACACTAATATTTTCGATGAACAAACGGCTTAACCCCATCTCATTGGATACTCCCAACAATGTGTGAAGACTGGGTCGCCGCATATCAGCATCCATAATCACGATGTTTTTATTCCCTTTTGCTATGGTGATAGCCAGATTGAGTGCAATAGTGGATTTTCCATCCGCAGATCCAGGACTGGTTATCAACAGGGTATGAATGGGATGATCGATCCCCATGAAACCCAGGTTAACAGTCAACATGTGAAATGAATCTGCTACGGCTGAATCTGGATTTAATTTTAAATAATCCCACCCCTTGTCCTTTGGGAGTTGGGCAATGGTGGCAATAATGGGGGCTTCGATGATGGCGGAAATTTCGTTGATTTCTTTTATGGAATCGTCAAGAAACTCGATGAAGTATGCTGCTGAAATGGATAGTAACAATCCACCGAATATGGCTGCAACCACAACAATCAACACTTTTGGTCCCACAGGTCTCACTGGTATCGAGGCAGGTTCAAATAGGGATAGGGAATTAATGGCAGTCTGAGTTGTTGAATTCATCAAATTGGCATAAGTGGATTGGTAAGTTGTTAATTTTGTCTCCAATGCAGTAATATCGGCTTGAATCCGTTCGATTTCCTGGGCACTGGTTAAATTGGCTAATTGATCTTCTTTTTCGGAAATTTCAGCTTGGGTTGTGGTAATTTTCTCCTGCAGACTGGTGAGTTGTCCTTGAAGGAATTGACTCATTTGAGCTTGTTCAGCTTGTTGAATATTCGTTGGGCTTAAATTAATGAGTTGATTTGCCAATTCATTGGCAACCCTGGCTGCCATTTCCGGATTAACATCTGTCACAATGATCTGTAAAAAGGGACCGCTTGAAAGAGCCGTCACTTCATAATCTGGTAAAGCGGATATATTCAATGCTTTCATGGTCCCAAAGCGAATCGTATCCTGATAAGCGATATAAGCATAAGTCTGCGTCAATTGGGATGTGATGGTAAATTGATACAGTTCTGGATTTGGGTCATTGATGGTACTGCTGACCATTAACATAGCCCTGGAACTGTACACCTTGGGGAGTTGCCGCACGACGAAGAAACTTGTTCCGCCTGCAATCACAACAGCCAGTAAAATCATCCACCACCAAGTGAAAATTGGTTGTAACAACTTTTTTATTTTCATGATGGATTCCCTCGTTCATCACAGATAATTTCAGAATAAATGGATTCCAGATCCTTTATGATCCCATGCCATTGGTGATTCATTTCGACATATTTTCTACCTGCTTGTCCAATGGCTTCAGCATGGGTTGAGTCTTCCAATAAATAAAAAATAGCAGATGAAAATTCTTCCGGCGATTTGGCAACTAAAACCTGTTCGCCATTTTTTACATTTAGTGCCGATACAGCCAGGGGACTGGCAACTACTGGTGTGGCACATGCCATGGCTTCCAATACTTTGTTTTGAACCCCGGCACCATATCCCAGTGGAGCCACGCTGATGGCTGCCTGCCACAAATAGGGTCGAATATCATCAACCCTGCCGGTCACAGTTATGCGGGGGTCTTCAGCCAGTCGTTGTATTGAATTTGGGGGATCTTTACCAACCACCAGCAGACGAACGGATGGACGGCGCGCCCAGACTAACGGCATAATATCGTTTACCAGGTGAAGGACCATATGAGTATTGGCATGGTAACTCATTTTCCCACTGATAACCAACGTGTCCTTAAGGCGGACATCATCTGCCGGACTGAAATAATCCAAATCAACCCCATTGGTAATCACCCGAATGTCTGCCGGTGTTATATCATCATGATCCAGATCCATTAAGGCATGTCGATCAATAGAGGATGAAACCAAAACCCTGCTGAACGCATGCAATAATTTCTGTTCGAATTTTTTTGTACGGGGTAATTCCAATTGGTTGATTATTTTTTTAAATTGGGAGGGATTTGTCATGGAGCTTTGTTTAAATAAATGGCTGATGCAATCCACGCTATCCCAGACGATGGGTATCCTGCCATGTTTCTGAAGATACAGACCAAAACGAGCTCCCCGCAAGTGTTCAACATGGATGATATCAAATGGAATTTGGTGGTCGTTGATGCGGATAAGATCAAGCAATTGTCTGGCAAAAATGGGATTCCATGAATAAACAGATTGCAAAGGGTCGCTGCCAGGCAGCGCAAAAGCTGAATTAACGATGGATTTCCACGCGGGCATTGATCCAACCATTACCTGATCACAAATTTTCCTCACCTCTTGTAAATCATCCAGTTCAGATAAATCATGCCATTGTGTGGCAACCGTGACGGAATGACCCAATATTCCCAACCATCGAATAAATTCAAAAGATCGGATACGGATCCGGGAGGGAATATATGGAACAATAAAAAGGATTTTCATTGATTGGATCCTCTTTGGTTATCGGTTCCTTTTCTTATATAAAACCAGGATGGTAACTCCAATCACAAACAGAGCCGCTGGCACCAGAACAATAGCCAATAATTGTACATATTGTGTTTCCTTGTAGGTTGCCCCTTTTAATGGAACATAATTGGTAGGTACGGGCGGCGGGATGGTCTGAGATGCGATCTGTTCAAGGGTAGTCGTAATGATTGTGGGTGTTACAGTGGTTTGTGCTTCGGGATTCCCAGTCGGGTAAGGAATGGGAGTGATGTCAGTGGCAGATGTGATTGCCCGGGAATACCAAATGGTGTAAATTCCATTATCACTGTCCCAGATATGTTCTTCATCCCTCACATACCAAACAACGTTAAGTATGTTGCCATTGGAAATCGCAATTTGGGTCCATTCCGGAACATCACCGGTATATGACGCTACTACTTCCGGGGTCGACCAGTTTGTTCCATCCCAGGTAAGATGGAGAATATCCAAACCCACTTGCTGGAGACTTGTACGTCCAACTAACACAAGGTGGACATTGCCATCACTATCCACTGCCATGGAATAATTATCCAATAAAGTGTTATATCGTGTAAATCCACCATAAACTCCGGGAATCGGCTGTGGAGTTGACCATTCCTGTCCAATCCCTGGCAATATTTGATAGTACACCACATCTTCAGATAATCCCAACCAGGTTATCAGGATGTTCTGGTTTTTATCTTCCACAATTGCTGGATTGCGGCTTTCATAATCCAAAGGTGGAAAGTTTACCGGTTCGCTCCATGAATTACCACCATCAGTGGAATTCACATAAGTAATATGGGCGGGACGCCTCACACTACCATATGCACCGCCACCGTTGTCACTGGTCTCCCAGACAGCATGAAGATTGTCATTGGAATCAATAATTAATTTGGGTTTGGCAGTACCGGTATTTGAGATGGATATATCAAGTGGACTTGTCCATTGGATGGCGCCTTCAGGGAGGTTACGATAATACACGTGATAACAAATATCACAGCTTGTGGTGGGTGTATTCCAGGTAATTAAAATATGTTGGGTATTTTTTGTATCAAATTTCGATACTGAGTAATATGCTACTTGCTGGACATCATTCAGAGGTCCTTCAGAAATCCAATTACTGGCGGTACTTGCAGTTTGAATATTTGCCTGAGCGGAATATACCCAGATGTATCGATAAGTGAGGTAAAGATTGGAGGTTGTTTGATTGATAATTAAATCCGGACGAGTAGCTTCCCGTCCACTGGTTTGCATTATGGAAATAATATCGTTTGTGGGGAGCCAATTTATTCCATCCGAAGTGGCTGTGTATACAACTGTATCGTATGGGTCAAAAGCCTCTGACCAAACCACATGCACCAGACCATAATCATCTGCTGCCAAGGAAGGAAACCAGGAAAATCCATCCTCGATTGACAAGCGAACCGGTTCAGCCCAGGTATTGCCCTGTGCCTGGACCGGACAAATTCCCATCAGGATGCTGAAACAGATCAGAAAAATGACAATCAGATGCAGGTTTTTCATTTTATATTACTCATATTGTAATGCTTAATACTAAATTAATATTAAAAAAGTATTTTCATTGTAGACAATTCCCATCGTTTGTTTTTAGGCTGAACGAACTCTTGAGGTGGGTCATACCAACCAACTCGTGAACCCTCCCTTTATTCTTGAAAACACTTGGTTGAGTGATAGGGAGATGAGTTGAATTGCTTAAAGTAATAACCTGATATAGATTCACGGTCTTTGAAGTAAAAACCGGGATTAAATAAGGTAATTGGTCTGGATTAACAGATCCGATTGATCGTTCGTTTGGTCCCCACAGGATATACTGCACCTGGTATTGACTTAATGTGTTCATTCTGGCGTTGTCGGTTGTGGATGGATTGAAAAATTCATCCACCAATTGCTGTTTGTGGTAAAAATCCAGGGTTTCTGCCCAATGAGCCAGAAATGCCCGTCTTCCACTGATCCCCGGAATGTATTGACCCACATCCATGCTGCTCAGGATGACTGCCTCGCCAGGAGTGTTCTCCTCCAACCAATGAAGGGCTTGAATTTCATTTACATGTAAATAATATGGGTAGTTGTAACGGTGCAAATCTACAAAACGCCAGGTGAACAGATAAAGATTGGTCAGAGAGATGAAAAAAATTAGGAGAGCTGACATGATTGGGAAGGTTTGGACGGATGGAAACCATTTCTGCAGCAGGGGCAAAACCCAATGGATGAAACCATAAGAAGCCAGCAAAATTACCGGTATCTGCCAGGTGTTGATCATATGAACCTGAAAATCAGTAGGAATATAGGTCAGCGCCCAGCCGGCAATAAACCACATCAATAGAAATAATAAGGCTGGATTTTCCCAGATTTGTGACCATTTGTTGCGGATACCCTGGATGAATAGAACGATGAAAGCAAAGATTGCCATTACCAAAGGCAATCCAATTAGGATTAATAAATGCGGGGGGGTTGGGGTATAAACACCGGCATTGGAAAATTGCGCCAAAACTTCATCCCAGGTGGGATCCAGGCGGGTGAGCAATAAATTATAGATTGCCGGTGGAAGGGATATGCTTCCCGTGATCAACATGGCTTTAAACCAATAGACCGGGAATTTCCTGGTCAATGCCCAGCGGGAGGCGGCATATACCATCGGGATTAACCAGACGATCAGTAAATCATATCCATGCTGCCAGCCAAGTAGAAATGCAGCAATTCCTGCAAAAACCGCCCAACGCAGCTGATCTCTTGTTTCTCCCATGAACAATAATGCAAATATGCCCAATATAAAGGCACCAGCTTCAAGGAAATGCGGATAGGCAAGTAAACAAAGGAAAGTGTTGCCTTCGGCAATAAAAATATCCAGGGGATTGGATAATTCACCATGGAGAAATGTATATTTCAAGATCACAAGGACCCATCCCAACCCACTTCCCAAGGTAATTAAAATGTAGGTAAATTTCCGATGGCGGGTGTTCGAAAAGAACCGTGAAACAAACCAATAGGACATCACCAGGAAGGCAAACCCGGATGCCCAACGCAGGATTTGATATACCCAGGGATAACTTAATCCGGTTACTTTACCCACCTGTGCCAGCACCCACCATAACAGGTTGAAGAAGATGGCAGGATTTTCTTCCGCTGTCAGGTGGTTGTCAATCAGGAAATCGGTCTGGAAGGCATGGTACCAGGACAGATATTGGGCATGATCGGGTACATTCAGGATAAATCCCATGAATTGTTTATCAGGAGGCGCGGAAAAGGCGGCATAAATATAAGGGAAACTGGTGATGACTAATAAACCAAGAGCAATCAGCAGGACAAATTTCCATTCTTTTTTATCGATTTGAATTTCCGGGAATGTCGGAATTAAAGGTTGATTGTTCATTTAGGAAACCTGTTTTGGTTCTATCGGAATTTTTCGTTTTATGACAAGAAAGAGAAAAAACAAACAACCAACAAATAAGAGTAATGGAATGATGCTTGTCCAACCCTGTAATCCCATTGCCATGCCAAGGTTTCTGGCAATATCTCCCAACGCCAGGTTTGGGATGGAGTAAGTAAAAAGAGGATTTAATCTCCAATCCGGAAAGGATTGTCCACCAATGGTCTCCACCCAAACCACAGCAAAGGACCAGATGGCAGAGATGAAAAATAAAATCCGATACCAAATTTGTGATTTCCAGTGAGCGGTCAAGGCAGAAAGGCTCAACATGAGGAAGGGAAGCATCGGAATCAGGTAGCGGGGACCGACTGAAAAACCTCCCTGCCACATAACCGAAGATCCATTGAAAAGAAAAAAAGAACCTACTGACCAGATGCTAAGCCACCAAATGGCACGATATTGTTTGGATTTCCACCATGTCCAATAGCCAAACAACCCAAGAAATAAAATTGGTGCAACAAAAAACAAGCCGCGGTAGTTTCCAAATGTGATACCCCACAAAGCGTTTAGTGAGGGTGTGCTGATGCTGATGATGCCCACCGAATGAAGAGCTTCATAATTTATGGAATATTTATATCCCACCGGTAAGATTGTATGATAGACACTCCAGTTGAAGCCTGCCAGTAATAAACCGGGGATAAGCCCGCCGGCAATCAACCATACCACTTTGGAACGAAATGGTTTTTGGCTAATAAAATACAGGAATATCGCTCCAGCTATCAGGGAGGTTGAGTACTCGGAAATGACGGACCACCCCAACAACAGACCTGCCAGCAGGACTAATCCTTTTTGAATTCGCGTTTGACCCATTCGATGAATTAATCGGAATGCGGTAAACAATAAAAATGCACACATTTGGTGACTGTAAAAAACACCGGAATAGGGAAAGGCGGGAGTGGCGAGCCCGTAAATCGCAACCAGTGCAAAACGCCAGCCATGCGAAAGTGAAAACATGGATAATTGGTCGTAGATCATCACCCCCAGCCAAGCTGAAGGAATCGAACATAACAGAAAGGTCACGATATATAAAACAATCATGAAATACACTTTATTTGCCAGTATGCCGGTGCCGGTTTCCGAGAGGGTTGATTTGAATGCGCCGCTCTCGCCAATTTTCATCATCACATTCTGAACAATGGGTAATTTGAGAATTGGGCGGATGATGGCATATACAGGTGCTGCCAGGAAGGATGGTCCGGGTGCCTTGTCCAGATAGTAATGCCCCTCAAAATAAGCATAATCGCCGGTATTTTGATAGTAGTTGTCGATGGAAAAAGTTTGTTCATCCACCATTGCCAGTGCCAAATCGAGTCGGGCATTTTGACCCCAATCAGCCCAACGGGGCAGGAAATAAGAATAACAAGTCAACAGGAGTAGAAAAATAATCCAGCGTATGGAGCGGTCGTGATCAATCGAGTGATGCAATAATTTCATCACACCTTCTCCTTTGAAACAATGAAAATATATGGACAATCCCGGTACCTGCCAGGATGCAAATAAAAGGTTGAACAACCAGTCCATAGCGGGTGTCCCCCAAAAAGATGGCTGACAGACCCATGGAATAAAGAATGAGAAAATACAATATCAACCAACGACACCAATCTTTAAATGATGTGACCAGACCATACAGGCTGAATAGATACATGCCTATAAATAGGATGTAAATTATGGGAGCAAGCCTTGTTTCTATAGATTCTTTATTTGCTCTTTCCAGAGGCGAGAAGAATTTAATAATTTTTAGAGGGACGAGCTTGAAAAATTTTCCAGGATTTCCTTTGATCCAATCCATCCCGATTTTCCAAAATGCGGTACTCTTGTCTGCCTCCTCCAAATTTTCCAATGGATCAAATATGGATTCGTTGACGCTGATTCCAGCTGTCATGTCATTGTTGCCTTGCATTAACAGTAATCCTGAATCCAAAGATAAAGGAGTCACGCTGCCTGTTAACTGGTAATTGTGATCCGTCCAGGGTAAAATGACAGGCATCATTGCCGCTGCAATTACCAGGCCCCAGGACAAGGATGTTTTATGGAGAATCAAGGGGGTAAAAAGTCGGATCAGAATTGCCCCGACAATTAAAACAAAAAGAATATTACTTCGTGACTTGAACACCATGTAATTACTTTCTGAAGAAATATCCATATTGTTGTTTTTAGGGTAACTTCCATAATTACACCCTGTCAATTTTTGAGGGAGTTATGCCGGAATATAAATCATCCAATGGACGGCACGCGATCCTGTAATCATATTCTTTCTCGATCAATTCCCGACCTGCCCAACCCAATTGCCTTGCCTTGTCTGGACTCTTTAACAGGTCAATAACATCATTGGAAAATTGCTCAGGCGTATCGGCAATCCGCAGGTGACGATCATGTTCCACATCGATTCCTTCACAGCCAATTGTGGTCGTCACGATGGGCAGCGCCTGGGACATGGCATTTAGGATTTTTACTCGCATCCCACTGGCTGCATGCAGAGGTACAACCATGACACCTGCCTGAGTGATAATGGGCAATGGATCGGACACATAGCCGTGAACATGAACTCCCTCATTCATTCCATCATATGCCTGGATTTCCGCCGGGGGACGTGCGCCAACGATGTCAAATTGTACATCCGGTATTTTTTCCTGGATGAGTGGGAAAACTTCCTTTAAAAACCAAAGCATCCCTTCTATATTGGGAGGCCAGTACATGGTCCCGATGGACAGGATATGATTGGCGTTGGGTTGGCGCTCGATGACCGGAAATTCATCCACATCCACGGTGATGGGTATAATGGTGGCGTTCAGAATGCCACCCATGGCTTCAGATAATGCCAGGCGGTCTTCTTCGCTGACCACTGTCACCATGTCAAATTGTCGACAGACATTCCCCTCATATCTCTTCATCAGCTTCCAGTCGCGTTCCAGCATCCAGCGGCGTGGACCCCTTCCCAGGGTGCTTGCCAGGCGTCGATATAGCTGCCAGAGAGCATTATGGGCATCCATAAGTTTTCTCGCAGTTTTCACACGTTGAGCATATTGAGCCATGTTCATTTGATCGGCATGAGCCACATCAAAACGATTTTCATTTGCCAGTCTGTCCACAAGGTGCCGCATTGTAGCCCGGTCATCGCGGGTCATCATCCACGGTTGCCCATTCAGGAAACTGCGTACCAATGCCATACTTTCATGCAGGATTGTACGACGGATGGATACAGCCTCCACCCGGGCGCAGACCTGCTTTAAACATTCAATTTCTTTCGATTGATCACCGCGGGTAAATGACACCAAAGTGAGATCATGTTTCTTGCTTAAATATTTAATGACATTCCAGGTTTTAACTTTAGGACCACTGTCTGGAGGGTAGGGGAGGACCTGGGTCAGGATCATGGCACGCATATCAAACCTCGCGCAATTTGGATATAAGTTGATGGAGTGAAATGACCGGACGTCCGTGCCTGCCATGACTTACATGCCGGAAAAACCCGTGCCAGATTAACTTGGGTGTCGTTAAAAACAATATCATTGCTTTTAACAGTCCTGCAGCCAGATTGCCATGATATTTCCGCATTAACCGCACCCGGCTCTGATACATGTCTCCCTCGCGTTCGACCAGGCGGCTCTGACTGCTTGCACCCCCATGATGAAGAACCAGGGCATTGGGATGATGCCAGACCTGGTAATCCATCTGCCGGAGGTGGTGACAAAAATCGACCTCCTCAGCATACATGAAATACTGTTCAGGCAATCCCCCTAAACCCAAATAGATGTCACGCAGGATCAACATACAGGCGCCATGAATGTAATCAACAACCCGGGGTTCACCTTTTTCGTCAGGTCTGTGGCTGGGATAGCAATCACCATACATTTTCCTCCCCAAAGTCGATAGGATGAGGAATTCCCTCCATATGTTGGGGAAATCAGCGTATGAAAACTGGAAGCGACCATCCGGGTAAATCAACCGGGGACCTGCCGCAGCCAGTTGAGGATTGGACTCTGCCAGATCAACCAGGGTGACCAGGGCTCCTGGCAACAAGGCGGCATCACTATTCAGGAGCAGTAGATATTTTCCACGAGCAATGGCAGCAGCCTGATTGTTGGCGCGGGCAAACCCAACATTGTCAGAGTTTTTGAGTAGATGCACGAATGGATATTGCAATTCGATCATCTCAATTGAACCATCCGTGGATCCATTATCCACGATAATTATTTCGATCCTGGAGAAATCCAGGGTATCCAACACCGAATCGACACATTCTGCCAGCAATGAATATGTATTCCAGCTGACGATAATAACGGAGACGAGAGGTTGAATCTCCTGAAAATTCAAGATGGCTCCTCTTTCAGTTTACAGGTCATATGATCC
>ERZ1026800.367-NODE-367-length-39975-cov-4.254919_pt1 | contig 39975 bp, 34 predicted proteins | sample MGYA00520873_ERZ1026800 | MGnify/ENA primary metagenome ERZ1026800 (study PRJEB33270, sample SAMEA104284475) | anaerobic digester metagenome | biome: Anaerobic digester microbiome; feature: mesophilic sludge digester; material: Anaerobic digester biomass | place...
TTGCTGCGCACCGGCGGTGTGCTGGTGGTGAGCGAGCCGCCCGAGACCGACGCGTCTCGGTGGCCAGCGGCCGTCCTCGATGCCGCTGGTCTACGCGATCTGGGCCGTGAGCTGGGTGTTCGTCGGTTCCTTCGGTTGTAGCCGTCGTCCGCTGTTCCACGTGGAACATGACCGGCGGGGTCTGCGCAGCGGAAGACGGCGCCGAGGGTTCCACGTGGAACATCCGCTCGCTGCACCGCGGATCGGATGCACATCCGCACCCGCATGGGCTGGCCATGCACCGGCGAGCGGCTGATCTCCGCTATCCTGCGCACATCGCCCCCGCCGAATGCTGCTCATTGGGCCTGAGCGTGCAGGAGTTGTTCCTCGATGACCGCAACCGCAACCGGTAGCCGTTCCCTTCCACGTGTCATAGCTGTTGCCAACCAGAAGGGTGGGGTGGGCAAGACCACCACCACCGTCAACCTCGGTGCCTGCCTGGCCGAGCTCGGGTATCGAACCCTGATCGTCGATCTCGACCCGCAAGGCAATGCGTCCACCGGGCTCGGCATCGACAACCGTGGGCTCGAAACCTCGATGTACCACGTGATCATGCATGAGGTGCCACTGGAGAACTGCGTCGAGCCGTCGTCGGTGAAGAACCTCTTCGTGGCACCGGCCAGCCTCGACCTTGCCGGCGCCGAGATCGAGCTCGTCCCGGCGTTCAGTCGCGAGAACCGGCTCCGCAAGGCAATCGCCGGCGTGCTCGACGACTACGACTACGTGCTCATCGATTGCCCGCCCTCGTTGGGCCTGCTCACCGTCAACGGATTGAATGCGGCGTCGGAGGTGCTGGTACCCATCCAATGCGAGTACTACGCACTGGAGGGCCTCGGTCAGTTGCTGCGCAACGTGGATCTTGTCAAACGCAACCTCAACCCACAGCTGGAGGTGAGCACCATCGTGTGTGTGATGTACGACGCTCGCACCAAGCTGGCGGAACAAGTGGTGAAGGAAGTGCGCGAGCACTTCGGCGAGAAGGTGTGCCGCACGGTCGTGCCCCGCACGGTGCGGCTCTCCGAGGCACCGTCGTTCGGCCAGCCGATCATCACCTTCGACCCCACCTCACGCGGTGCCACGGCATACCGCGGTGTCGCCAAGGAGGTCAGCGGTGGCGCGGCTCAGCGGACTCGGTAAAGGGCTCGGCGCGCTCATTCCCGCCGATGCAGCGGCAGTGGTGAGCGGCGACCAGCCTCGTTTGGAGGAGCTGCCCATCGGCAGCATCGTGCCCAACCCTCATCAGCCGCGTGTGCACTTCGATGAAGAGTCGCTGGCAGAGCTCGCTGCTTCGGTGCGCGAGATCGGTGTGCTCCAGCCGGTGTTGGTGCGCCCGGCCAGTGAGGCCGGTACCTACGAGCTGATCGCCGGCGAGCGCCGCTGGCGAGCAGCTCGGCGCGCCGGTCTGGCCGTCATTCCGGCCATCGTCAGAACCACCGACGATCTGGGCTCGGTCGAGCGCGCGTTGGTGGAGAACCTGCATCGCAAAGACCTCACCCCGCTCGAGGAAGCATCGGCCTATCAGCAACTGATCGAAGACTTCTCACTCACTCACGAGCAGGTCTCGTCGCGAGTGGGCAAGAGTCGTTCCTCGGTCACCAACACGCTGCGACTCCTGTCGCTTCCCGCCGCCATCCAGGCGCTGCTGGCCGATGGGCGCTTGTCGGCAGGACATGCCAAGGCGTTGTTGGGCACACCCGACCGCGCGTTCCAGGAGCAGTTGGCGCGCAGAGCGGTCGCCGAGAGCTGGTCGGTGCGAGCCTTGGAAGAGGCCGTGCGCGATCGAGGTGGCGCTTCCGAGCCCGACGAACCGCCACAACCCGCCGCCCGCGTCGGTGATGGTGCCGGTCTTTCGGGCGCGACGAGGCTGCGGCCGCCGGGGCTCCTCGAGCTGGAGGAGCTGCTCGCGGACTACTTGTCCACACGCGTGAGCGTCACGATGGGGACGAGTAAAGGCAAGGTGGTGATCGAGTTCGCAGACCTCGAGGATCTGGAGCGAATCTACCACCACATGACCACAGCAAGTGAAGGCAGCGTCTAGTTTCACACTCAGAGTGGTGATTTGTGAGAAAACCTCACCATGAGGGTTACGCACACCTGGTGACAACCCTGTGGATAAAAGCTCACCCTTCGCGTAAGATCCACAGATCGAGCGCTCGTAACACGGCGGTGGCCAACGCCGGAGCGGCATCGGTTGCTGCTCGCACCGGGCCGACGGTGAGCAGCACCGCCGGCATCCGGGTCTCGCGCAAGACGGGTAGCCGCCTGCCGCTGGCGCATGGCGCCAGGCCAGGTATGGCGGCCAGTTGGTCTGCGATCAGCTCGGCCAGCGCTCGGCCGCCCACCGACTCGAATGCGGGCACCTGGTAGAAGTTGGCCACCGCCGTCTGCTCGGACGTGCTCTGGAAACCGACGTACACATGGGCACCGAAGTGGTTGGCGGCGATGGCCTGTGCCACGGCATCGGGTTCGTCGAGCGGCATCACCGTCGCGCCGCGCTGACGCAACTCGCGAGCGAGCGCACGGGTGAGCCCGCTGAGGCCCCCGAACTGCCCGACCACCACGCGGCAGTTGGCCACCGAGTCGAAACCGGTTCGGAGACGCTCACGCTCGCGAACGGTGCCGACTCCGGGCCCGGTACCCGTCTGCCCGCTCACCCGCATGATGCCGCGGATGGTCTCCGGCCCGCACACGCCGTCGGCGGTGACGCCGCAGTTCGACTGGAAGTCGGCCAAGGCCCGCGAGGTGCGCGGACCGAAGATGCCGTCGACGCGCCCGCAATCGAAGCCCAGGCGCGCCAAACGCGACTGGAGGTCGGCGACATCGTCACCACGCAGATTGGGCGAGGTGAGGAGCAGTTGCCGGTCGCCGGGCTTCCATGACGCCTCGACCAGCGCCATCCAGCTGTGTTCGTCACAGCGCCCGTCGACGTGCAGCCCGCGGGCTTCCTGGAAGCCGCGCATGGCCTGCTCGGTGGCAGCACAGAACACGCCCGCCTCGACGGCCCCGACGGGAGCGAACCCGGCAGCTCCGAGGCGCCGTTGCAGATCGCGAATGGCCTCCCCGCGCTGACCGGGTGTCAGCGGGAAGTAGGCAGAAATTCGTTCAGCTCCTGCAGGAGTTGGCCCTTGCCCTTGGCGCCAACGAGGCGCTTCTGCACCTCACCCTTGTCGAAGATCAACAGCGTAGGAATGCTCATCACGTTGAAGCGCATGGCGATGTCGGGGTTCTCGTCGACGTTGAGCTTGGCAATGATGATGCCGGGTTGCTCGGTGGCGATCTCGCCGAGAATGGGAGCGATCATCTTGCACGGGCCGCACCACTCCGCCCAGAAGTCGACGAGGATCGGCTTGTCGCTCGACGCGACGGTCTCATCGAACGTGGATGTGGTGAGGGTGACGATGCCATCGGCCATGGCTGGTCCTTTCGCTGGGAAACGTGATGCTAGCGCCCTGCAACCGGCGAGGCGAGGCAGCCATTCCCTGCTCGCCGGCACCGGCGAGTGGGTCAGCCGTGGTGAGTCGACTCGAGCCAGCGTTCGGTGTCGATTGCAGCCATGCAGCCCGAGCCGGCTGCGGTGATGGCCTGGCGATAGGTGTGATCCTGCACGTCGCCGCAGGCGAAGACGCCCTCGATGTCGGTGTACGACGACCCTGGTCGGGTGATCAGGTAGCCGTTGTCCTCCATCGCCAGCACGCCCTTGAACAGGTCGGTGTTGGGGCGGTGCCCGATGGCGACGAACAAGCCGGTGACCGGCAAGGTGGTGACCTCACCGGTGACCACGTTGCGCACGATGGCGCCCTCGAGCTTGTCGGTGCCGAGCAGGTCGTCGACGACGGTGTTCCAGCACAGCTCGATCTTGGGATTGGCCAGTGCTCGCTCTTGCATGATCTTGCTCGCGCGCAGCTCGTCGCGGCGCACCACCAGGATGACCTTGGACGCGAACTTGGTGAGGAACGTTGCTTCCTCGACCGCACTGTCGCCACCGCCGACCACGGCGATCAGCTGCTCACGGAAGAAGAAGCCGTCGCAGGTGGCGCACGTGGAGAGGCCGTGGCCGAGAAGTCGGGTCTCCGCCTCGAGGCCCAGCATCAGGCTCTGCGCGCCGGTGGAGACGATGACGGCATCGGCCGTGTGCACGGTGTCGCGTACCCACACCTTGAACGGTCGTTCACTGAAATCGACCGCGGTGACCTTCTCGGTGAGGAACTCTGCACCGAACCGAGCGGCCTGCTCACGACACCGCATCATCAGGTCGGGGCCCATGATGCCCTCTGGGAAGCCGGGGAAGTTCTCGACCTCGGTGGTGAGCATCAGTTGGCCACCTGGCTGATCGCTGGTGCTGCTGGGCTCGCCTTCGATGACCAGCGGTGCCAGGTTGGCGCGGGCGGTGTAGATGGCTGCGGTGAGACCGGCCGGACCGGACCCGATGATGAGCACCGAGTGGTGGCTCATGCAGGTTCCTTGCTGTGGCGGGCGCGCAGTGCCACGAAGCCGGCGATCATCAAGATGGCGCCGAGCGCCATGTACGAGATCCACACCGCGCGGCCATGGCTGACGAAGAAGCCAAGGGTTTCGCGCAGCACACCGAGCAGCAGGATGACCAGCAACGGCACGGCCACCAGCCCGACGAAGAGCGCGAGCACTCCGAACACGACGCCACGCGAGGCCTTGACGGCGTTGTCGGTGGCCACGGTGCGAACCTTGCCGACCGCGCGCTCGACAGTGTCGGCGAGGTCGGGGGCCCAGTTGGGATCGGTGAAGGGGTTACCCGGCATGAGCTGGAGCCTACCCGGCGGTTCACCAGAGGCTGAGCGCCAGCGACACGATCGCCGCGTGGTAGGTGACCATCACTGCCACCGCCATCCACGCGTGGGAACGCACGAACTGGCGCCAGCCCAGCAACGAGTCGCTGACCACGAACAACGTGGTGCCGGCGATGACCCAGCCGCGCCCTGTTGCCCACCCGCACACCGCCATGGCCGAGATGACACCGAGGTAGGCAACAACCGGTAGGCGCAACTCGGGGGCACTCGCGGCGGCGGCGCGCACGATGTGGCGGCCGGCCGTTGCCGCGAGCGCGGTGACGAGCACGAGCGCGATGGCACCCAGCGCGAGGTGCGGCATGCCGTACTGCGCGAACAGCACGATGAAGACCAGGTGGCCGAGCAGGAACGATGCGAGGCCGACGACGAACTTGTCGACGGCGGGCATCAGCGCGATGTCGCCTTCCAGGCACAGCGCGAGCGCGATCACCGCGGTGGCCACCTGCCCGGTGGGTGATTCGTTCGCCAGCGCGAGACCGATGACCAGCATCGTGGTGAGCGGTTTGGCCCACGCCTCGACACGATCGGAGTGATGGAACCGTGACCACCAGTTGGCCAGCGCGGCGAGACCGGTGGCGACCAGCAGGGCTACCTGCATGGCGTGCTCAGGGCCCGACGCTGGCGAGCACGACGCAGTCGTCGGTGATGGCCTGGGTCACACCCGTGACCATATCGCGTGCGGCGATCGCGAAGATGCCCTGGTACTGGATGTCGGCCAGGAACTGTTGCTGTTCGTTGAGACACGCCAACGCCGGCCGCGCAAACGCACCATCGATCTTGGCCGCGGCGGTGTCGACGGTGCTGTCGAGGCTGGTTGGCTGCTCGGCGGCCAGCGTGTTGACCGACGACGAGTCGGGCTGGTCGAACTCGGTGGCGGCCGGCGCAGCATCGCCCATCGGTGGCGCCTGCAGAGTGAGCAGTTGCTCGGGGGTGTCGATGATGGCGCCCACCTGTGCGCTGCCGCTGATCGAGCCGATCGTCGACATGGGAGCTGCGTCGATGGCTTCCGGTGCGCCACCGGTCTGCATGTCGGTCTGCATGTCGGCCGCTGCCGCTTCCGTTGCGCTGGAGCTCTGCGAGTCGTCGCCACCGCGCCCGTCGAGGACTGCGACACCGACCACGCCGACGAGCAGCAGACCGGCGGCGGCCGACAGCGCCACACGCGGCCAGCGACGACGCGAGTCGAGTTGGGTGACCGAGGCCCGTACGCCACCGGTGAGCGGGGAGGAGTCGGCGGCAACATCGTCGAGCTGGGCGAAGGCGGCGAGGAAGGCGGCCTCCCGTGTGCCGGCAGCGACCACAGGTGCGTCGGCAAGCACACCGCGGAGCCGGCCGAAGGTGGCGACGAGCGACTGCAGCTCCGGCGACGACTCGACGCGGGCGCGCTCGGCAGCAGTCACGTCGCCATCGAGGTAGGCGCTTGCCAGCTCGTTGAGGTGCAGCAGTTCGTCGTCGTTCATGTCGGGTCGTTCATGTCGGGTCGGGTCATGTCGGGTCGGTTCGTGTCGTTCAGGTTCGTGTCGTTCAGGTTCGTGTCGTTCAGGTTCGTGTCGTTCAGGTTCGTGTCGTCGGATGCGTTCGTTGGACGATCCGAGGAGGCGTGCTGGTTCCCGTCGGCCCGCGAGATCGTGTGGGCGAGCATTCCGCGGCCACGGGCGATGCGGCTCTTGACCGTGCCGACAGGGATGTCGAGCACCGCTGCGATCTCGGCATAGTCGAGGTCGGCGACATCACGCAGCACCACCGGCACGCGGAAGTCCTCCGGCAGGGCCAGCAGCGCAGCATCGAGCAGGTGGCGGTCACCGAGTTGCTCGATGCGATCACCGGCCGTGGCGTCGGCTCGTTCGTGGCCGTCGCGTACGTCGGGGCGCTCTTGCCCGTGCTGGTCGCGGCCCGCCAGCAGCGGCCGGCGCCGGCGCCGGCGCAGCTCGTCGAGGCTGGCGTTGGTGGCGATGCGGTATGCCCAGGTGCCGAACGAGGCACGACCGTCGAAGCGGGCCAGCCCGCGCACCATGGCGATCATTGCCTCCTGCGCGGCGTCGGCGGCGTCGGCATCGTTGCCGGTGATGCGCCGGCAGACGCCGTGCACGCGGTCGTAGTGACGCCGAAGGAGCTGGTCGAGCGCCCCGCGATCGCCACTCTGCGCTGCCGTGACGAGCGCACGATCGTCGAGCGGCGCAGCCATGTGGTCGACGTTAGTGCCCGGTGACCTGCACCGAGCGTCACGTCAGGCGAAGCCGAGCTCGTTGATCGCCCCGCGATACGGGTTGTCGGTGCACGCGTTGTCGGTGCCGAGCTCGTTGAACGACACCAGCACGTAGCGAGCAGGCGTGGCGAGGTCGACTGCGACCGTTCCCGCCTGCTGACCGTTGAACGACCCGACCGCCTCGCCCCACCCCGAGAACGTGGTGGGCTGCGTGCCCTCGGGTGCCGCGAAGACCTTCAGCTGGTAGGGGGCACTGCCGATGGCCACGGTGAAGGTGCCGGTGCCGGCACTGCCGAGGTCGGCGACGAGACCGACGCCTTGCTTGCCGCCCAGGTACTGCGACGAGTAGCACACGGTGGTCCAGGCAGTGCTGAGATCGTTGTCGGTGACCAGTGCGGCGAGGTCGTCGCGCTCCTGCTGGTCGCCGTCGGGGTCGAAGGTTCGTACGGAGGTGATGGCGGGAGTGGGGCCGGCAACGGTGACGACCGTGTCGGGTGCTGCCGTGCTCGCCGGCGTGAAGCCTGTTGCATCGTCGTTGCCCATCGTGACCCAGAGCACCAGGCCCACGATGAAGGCGATCAACAGCAGCGCGCCGACGACCACCGTCGACGGCGTGCTCTTCTGCTCGAACTTGCGGTTGGGCTGCTGGCGCGGTCGCGTGGTGGCGGGAGGCGTGCGGTCGGCGCGCACCGGTGCGCCGGCGGCCCGCCCCGGCCGCACGGGCTGGTAACCGCCCACCGGTGTGGGTGTGCGAGCACTGCTCACCGGGCTCGAGCGGCGGGCGCCCGGCCCGGTTGCGCTCGCGACGGTGGGGGTGGCGCCAGTGGTGCGTGAGCGGGTGTCGCTGCGTTGAGTGGGTGTCTGGCCGGTGCGACTGCTCTGTCGTGGCGTGTTGGGTGGCGTGTTGGGTGGCGTGTTGCCACGCGACAGATCGCGGCTGGTGTCGCCGGTGAGGTCGTTGCGTGGCTGGCCGGCGATGCGTTGCAGTTCGTTGCGCACTTCGGTGCCCGTGGAGTAGCGGTCGTCAGGCTTGCGGCACAGCAGTCGATGGATGAGCGGCGCCAGCCCATAGGGCAGCGTGGGCCGCAAGCGAGTGAGATCCGTTGGATCGCGATTGAGGCGTGCCAGCGCAGTGTCGGCGTCGGTCTCCCCCAGGAAGGGCACGCGGCCGGCGAGGCACTCGTACAGCACCAGGCCCAGCGAGTACAGGTCGGCGCGACCGTCGAGCTTGCGGCCGCGCACCTGCTCGGGGGAGAGGTACTTGGCGGTACCCATCATCACGTTGGGGCTGGTGAGGTCGTCGTCGGTGCTGCCGAGGCCCTTGGCGATGCCGAAGTCGGTGAGCAGCACCCGCCCGTCGGGCGTGATGAGGATGTTGCCGGGCTTCACGTCGCGGTGCACGAGGTTGGCCTGATGCGCGCATGCAAGTGCCGAAGCCACACACGCACCGATGTGCATGGTGAGATCGGGGCTGAGCCGCTTCTGCTCGTCGAGCAACTGACGCAGGCTCTTGCCGTTGACCAGTTGCATCACCACTGCCTGACGCTTCTCGGCGCCGATGATGTCTTCCACCGCGTCGTACACCGCAACGATGTTGGGGTGGCTGAGCTGCGCTACGGCAATCGCTTCCCGACGGAAGCGTTCGGCCACCACGGGGTCGGCCGCCAGCGTGGGTTTGAGCAGCTTGACGGCGACCTGGCGAGTGAGTGAGAGGTCGGTGCCCAGCCACACCTCGGCCATGCCTCCTTGCGCGAGCCTACGCTCCAGCCGGTAGCGCTGGACGAGAATGGCGGGCGGCAGCGACGTGGTGTTCGCGCCAGAGTTGCTGTCAGACATGTCCGTCCGTCGACGATAGTGGCGAGCCGCCCTCGTTCCCGGGCAATCGAACCGACGGCCACTGTTTGTCAGATCGCTCGGTGGTGCTGAGGCCGATGTGCGGCCCGGCGGGCGGCTCAGGTGGGTGGCGAGCTCGCGACGCAGTACGCGATGCCGATGGTGCCCCGGCCGGCGTGGCTGCCGACGACGGGGCCGATGTCGCCGACCACGATCTCGCCGGCGTAGTGCGGTCGCAACTGCTCGACGAACGCGTCGACGTCGCTGCAGTCGGCGTTGATGACCATCAGGTTCTCCACCGGTCCGGCGTTGACCAGGGTCTCCACCAGGAAGGCGAGCGCCTTGCCGCGCGTGCGCTGCTTGCCGCCTTGTTCCACCTTGCCGTCGCGCACCTCGATGATCGGCTTGATCGCCAGGGCCGAGGCCAGCATGGCCTTGGCGCCGCCGATGCGACCACCCTTCTTCAGGTTCTCCAGCGTGTCGAGCGCGCCCCACACCTTGGTGCGGGTGGCCAGGTCGCGGGCACGGTCGACCACGGCCTGGTGGCTGGCGCCACCGGCCGCCAGCCGGGCGCAGTCCATCACGATGGCGCCGAGGCCGAGCGTGCACTGCTGGCTGTCGACCACGGTGACCGGAATCGTGTCGGCGACACCGCGAGCAGCGAGCTCGGCCGATTGCATCGTGGCGCTGAGCGCGGCGCTGAGGTTGATGGCGACCACGCTGGTGGCGCCATCGGCCGCGAGGCGCCGGTACGCAGCTTCGAAGTGGCCGGGCGCCGGCGCTGCGGTTTCGGGCAGGTTGGGCGAGGCGGCGCACTTGGCCCAGAACTCGGCCGGGGTGAGGTCGGCGCGGTCGACGTACTCGTGGCCGTCGATGCGGATGGTGAGAGGGACGATCTCGATCCCGAGCTCGTCGGCGACGCGCTGAGGGAGGTCGCAAGCGGAGTCGGTGACGATGCGGACGCGATTGGTGCTCACAACGGCGGAAGGGTACTCGTTGCGGCATCGGGTGACAGCGCCGCGTCGCCCATGGGGTCACGGGTGCCGTCGTCGCCCGTCGCGTTGTCGTTCGCCTTGCCGTTGCGCACCGGGTGGCGCACCGCGGCCGACGCGGTCGCCCGGCTCCGTCGGTTCTGACGCACGTGGCGAACCCACCAGGTGAGCACCACCAGCAGGAACGCGCCAGTGACCAGGTTGCCGAAGCCGCTCAGCGCGTTGACGCTGGCGCTGAGTGTTACCGGCGGCGCCAACTCGTCGCCGGTCGGCGTGAGCACCGTCAACGTCACGGGGAAGCTGCCGTTGGTGCGCGCCTCGATCTTGATGGGCACTTCCGTGAACGACAGCGGCTGCAGTTCCTGCACGAGGTCGCCATCAGGGAACAGCAGCTTCGACGAGCTCATGTGCACGCGCACCGTGAGTGGAGTGTCGCTGCTGTTGTAGAGCTTGATGGGCAGCGTGGTGGTGCGGCCGGTGAGCGTGAACGAGAACCCGGCGGGCACCTCCACCGAGTTTCGAATCGCGCCGAACTGCTGGATCAGATCGGTTGCGAGCGCATCGACTCGATCGTCGCTGAGCGCGCTGGTGGGCAGGCGGTCGATCACCTGTTGCCACTCGGCTGCTCGCTCGTCGTCGACCGGCAGCATGCTGCCGGTGCTCTGCGCGGCATCGCTCAGCGAGCTGACCACCGCGATGCGGTCGTCGATGCTGCCGTCGACCTCGCTGGGCAGGCCCACCGTCACCTCGCCGATGGGTGCCGGCAGCACCAGGTGCTCGGTGCGGATGCCCAGCCGCTCGAGGGTGGTGGGTTGCAGGCCGGGCGTCTCTGCGAGCAAGGAGGAGATGGCTCGGTAGGTGTCGATCTGCGGCAAGGAGAGGTCTGTGGTGCCCAGGGTGACCCCGTGTTCGCTGGGGTCGCCGACACCGTTCCCTTCGTCGTCGAGGTCGGCGTCGACCATCTCCTGTCGGTACGCGAGCAGATCGGTGACCGCGTACACAGCGGTGAGCGCGGGTGTCGTCGTGCGCCGCTCGAGCAACGTCGCGAACCTGCGATCGGTGACGGTGGCGTCGACGTTGACGCCGGGCGACACCTCGATGTTCACGAGTTGGCTGAAGTCGGTGTAGATGCCGGTGGTGTCGGGCAGCGCGTCGAAGATCTTCGGAGTCGTGACGATCAGCCGTGCGCCGAGATCGCGCAGCATGGTGCCGCCCGCGCCAGTGAGCGGGCCGTCCATGAACGCGACCGTGCCCACCGACAGGTTGGAGATGAAGGTGGTGAGGTCGTCCTCGCCGTCGCGCAGCCACTGCGTGTAGAGCGACTGCTGGCCGGCCGCCGCCGCCTGAGAGGCGTCGAGCGGCAGTCGTGGTGACGACAGCACCTCGTTCCTGGCCAGGCCCGTGGCCAGCCGGTCGGCCAGTGCCGCCCCGGCAGCGCCGTGTTGGGCGATGGCGAACAGCAACGCCGGAGGCACGCGCACCGAGATCGGCACCGTGGACGCCTCCAGCAGGTCGGCCAGCAGGCCGAACTCCTTCATGATCGCGCTGTCGACGACGACCTCGTTGTCGTCGTCGATGACCACCGTCGACGTGGTGGTCATCGCGACAGCCACCGGCAGCGCGACCTCCTGGGGCTCGTCGGCCGCCGGGAGGCGGTGCACGAAGGTGAGCAGCTCGGCGAGCACCGTGCCGTTGTCCTGCAGTTCGACCAGCACCGGGTACAGCCCAGGGTTGGCCAGCTGCAGCGCGCCGGTACTGCGAGTGCTGGTCTCCAGCGTGACGACCACGCCGATCTGGTCGGCAGCGGGTCGAGGCAGCGCGGCGGCAGGGAAGTCGACGCCATCGACGATGCGGGGCAGCGTGCCGGCGCGGACCTTGTCGAGGTCGAGACGAGTTGCCACCGGTCGGTAGGCGGTGACCACCACCGTCGCGTCGGGCAGTGCCGCCAGGTCGATGTTGCCGGGCACGGACAGCACGAACGTCACGGCGCCGTCGGCCGGCGCGCCGTACGGCGTCTGCGACACGAGACCGAGGCGAGACGCCGCCGCCGCCACCGGCCTCGCATGCGGGAAGTCGACCACGAGCAGTGACGCACCGAGCCACGCGACGGCCGCGACGACACGAGCTGCGATGCGGGAGGGCCGGGTCATGCCAGCGCCTGTTCGTAGACGCGCAGGCGCTCGGTCATGCGCTGAAAGCCGAGCTGCTCGTAGAGCGCGAGCGCCGGCTCGTTGTCGGTGGGTGTGTTCACCAGCACCCGTTGCACCCGCCAGCGCGCCAGCCACTGCAGCGAGTCGAGCACGAGCGCGCGACCCAGACCGCGGCGTTGCAGCTGTGGCGCGACGGCGAGTCGTTGGAGAAAGCCTTGCTTCGCATCGCGGCCGCTGATGGCGTACGCGGCCAGTGGTGTGCCGGCGCCGCGGGCGCGGTGGTGTGGGGTGGCCGCGCACACATCGCCGATCGCCCGGGTCGCGAGCGCCCACTCGCCGGCGAATGCCGCTCGGTCGATGGCGCTGGCAGCGGCGTGCTGTGCCGGCAGCAGCCGTTGAGTGGGTGCTCTGCCCGCGCTGGACGCACGTGTGCGCCGGGGTGAGGTGTGCTCGAGCAGCACCAGCTCCTGGACGACGTGGAACCCGGCAGACTCGGCTCGTAGCGCGGCGGTCGTGGCCAGCGCCGTGGTGCGCACCTTCGTGTAACCCAGCTCGCGGAGCCGTTGGGTCCACTGTGCCAGGTCGGCGCGGGTGGGCAGCCGTTGCTGGTGGTACAGCACGAGCTGCGCCGTGTGTGGCTGGAACGACCAGCTCTGCACGCGACACGACACGCCGGCGCCGCGCAGGACCAGCGGCGGTCGCTGTGGCTCGCGTTCGTCGGTGGCGTTGCCGTGCGGCATGCTGTTCGACGACGTGCTGCTCACCGTGTTGACGGTAGCTGCTCGTCGCCCCCCGGTACCTTCGCAGGGCACGGGTGCGCCGATAGCGTCGCGAACCGTGACCGTGCTGTTCGCCACCCATGCCGCCTACCTCGAGCACCTCGCCGGCCCGCGGCACCCCGAGCGCCCCGAGCGCTTGCAGGCCGTGCTCGATGGCGTGGCCTTGGCCGGGCTCACCGAGGCCATCGAGCCACTCGAGCCAGTGGCGGCAACCCGTGCCGATCTCGAACGCGTGCATCCCGTTGCGTACCTCGATCGCATCGAGGGCATCTGTGCTGCCGGCGGTGGCCGTCTCGACGCAGACACGTATGCGAGCTCGGGCTCGTGGCTGGCCGCCACGCTTGCTGCCGGCGCCGGGCTCACCGCCGTGCACGCGTTGCAGCAGGGACGCGCCGATGCTGCCTTCTGCGCGGTGCGTCCGCCCGGGCACCACGCCACTCGCGACGAGTCGATGGGCTTCTGCTTCGTGAACAACGTGGCGGTGGTGGCGGCAGCGCTGGCCGACCAGGGTGAGCGCGTGATGATCTTCGACTACGACGCGCACCACGGCAACGGCACGCAGGCGGTCTTCTACCACGACCCGCGGGTGCTCTTCGTCAGCCTGCACCAATGGCCGCTCTACCCGGGCACGGGCCGCCACACGGAGGTGGGCGAAGGCCCTGCTCGTGGCTCGACCGTCAACGTGCCGCTGCCGCCGGGTGCCACCGGCGATGTGTACCTGTACGCCTTCGACGAGCTCGTCGCGCCCATCGCCGATCGCTTCGCCCCGACCTGGATCATCGTGTCGGCCGGTTTCGACGCGCATCGCAACGACCCCATCACCGAGCTCGCGTTGGCGGCCGGCGACTACGCGCCACTCACTCGCCGCGTGCTGTCGCTGGTGCCGGCCGGCCGTCGGTTGGTGATGCTGGAGGGCGGCTACGACCTCGACGCGCTCACCTTCTCGTCGGCCACGGTGCTGCGCGAGATGGCCGGCGAAACCGGTGCGCCCATCGAGCCGGCCACCAGCGGTGGGCCCGGCGGGGGTGCCGTGCGCCATGCGCGCGACTACTGGGAGCGCGAGGAGCTGTGGTGATCCCTGCTCGTTTCCAGCCCGTGCTCGACGAGTTGGCGCCGCTCAGCGAACGCTTCCGTGCAGCCGGGCATCGCCTCTACCTCGTCGGCGGCACGGTGCGCGACCTGCTGTCGGGCGCAGCCACCGACGCCCCGGGTGGCGAGCTGTTCGACTTCGACGCCACCACCGACGCCCGGCCCGACGAGATCAAGCTGCTGTTGCGTGGCTGGGCCGATGCCATCTGGACCCAAGGCGAGCGGTTCGGCACGATCGGCGCGAAGAAGCATGGGCCCCACGGCGATCGTGTCTACGAGATCACCACGCATCGGGTAGAGGCGTACCACGACACCTCGCGCAAACCCGACGTCGTGTTCGGCGACCAGATCGAGGTCGATCTCTCCCGCCGCGACTTCACGGTGAACGCGATGGCGCTCGAGCTCACCGCCGACTCACCCACGTTGGTCGATCCCCACGGTGGTGCGGTCGACCTGCTCACTCGCACCTTGCGCACGCCCCTGGCACCCGAGGTCAGCTTCGGCGACGATCCCTTGCGCATGTTGCGCGCGGCTCGGTTCATCGCCGGCCTGCAGGCCACCCCGGTGCCGGAGCTGGTGGCGGCCGTGACGGCGATGAAGGGGCGGCTCGAGATCGTGTCGGCGGAGCGCATCCGAGACGAGCTCGACAAGCTGATGACCCTGCCGCACCCCACCGCCGGGTTGTGGTTCGCCATCGACACGGGTCTGGCCGACGAGTTCTTGCCCGAGCTGCCGATGATGCGGCTCGAGCAAGATCCCATCCACCGCCACAAGGACGTGCTCACGCACACGCTGGCGGTGATGGAGAACGTCCGCCCACCGGCCGAGCAGCCGCCCGACCGCCCGGCGTTCGACTTCCGGCGCACTCGCCTGGCAGCGCTGTTCCACGACGTGGGCAAGCCGCGCACGCGTGGTTATCAACAGGGCAAGGGGGTGACGTTCCACCACCACGATGCCGTGGGCGCGCGGATGACCCGCAAGCGTCTGGAAGCGCTGCGCTACAGCAACGACGACGTGCAGGCCATCACCGAGTTGGTCGCGCTGCACCTGCGCTTCCACACCTACGCGATGGGCTGGACCGATTCGGCGGTGCGTCGCTACGTGCGCGATGCCGGCCCGCTGCTGCAAGAGCTCAACGTGCTCACACGCTGTGATTGCACCACCCGCAACGAGAAGAAGGCGCTGATGCTGTCGCGCCGAATGGACGACCTGGAGGCGCGCATCGCCGACCTGGCTGCGCACGAGGAGCTGGCCGCCATCCGCCCGGAGCTCGACGGTGCCGAGGTGATGGCGCAGTTGGGGGTGTCGCCCGGCCCCGTCGTCGGCAAGGCGTTGGCCTTCCTGCTCGAGATCCGCCTCGACGAAGGGCTGCTCGGCGACGACGAGATCCGGTCCCGTCTCAACTCTTGGTGGCTAACCGAACACAAAGAGTGATATAGTCGGCCTGTTCGGCAACCGTCGGCCTCGCACAGTCACCACCACCGCCGCCACGGCGGCGATGAGCGAGGTGGCGGGTCGCGCGACGTGGAGGCGGGATGCAGGCGAGTGCAGTCGGCGAGTCGCGTCGGTTGAAGTGGGAGCCGAGCGCGAGGTGGGGTCTCCGAGCCGCGCTCGCCGGCCTGACCATCGCTGCCGCGGTGTACCTGCTCGCCCTCGTGGCCGGCGCCGATGGCGTCGGCGAGTGGATGCGCTGGACGGATCTCGCGTTGCTCGGCGTGTCGTCGTTGGGAGTGATGGTGGCGTGGGCGCGAGCGACGATCGAAGCGCGCCGCCACTGGTGGTTGGTCATGGTGGCCTTCGCCGGTGCCGCCGGCGGTGCGCTGTGGCTCGCAGCCGGTGCCTCGACGTGGCTGCACGAACGGTGGCCGACACCGGCGGATCTGGGGATTCTCGTCTTCCTCGGCTGCATGATCGCCTTCCTGGTTCGTCACCTGCGCTCCGGTGATCGCACCACGCTGGTCGTCCATCTCCTCGACGCGGCGTTGCTCGCGCTGGCGGTCACGTTCATCCTCTGGGAGTTGGTCATCGCCCGCGGAGTCGGCGACATGAATCGGCTCACGTTGGTCACGCAGCTCTTGGTGGTGCTCTACCCGGCGCTCGATGTGTTCATCGCCTCGATCGTGCTGTTGCTGCTGCTGGTGGATCGCTCACCGGCGCGGGTGCTGCTGTTCGTGGGCATGGTGTCGCTGGCCGTGGGTGACACCATGGCCAGTGCCGGCCTCGGCGATGCCACCACGGCGGCGGTGAGCGTGTCGTCGGTGGCCTGGGTGGTGGGCCTGGTGTGCGTCGTCACCGCGTTGGCCGTGCCGGCGGGTGCCCGCGTCACTGCTCGCCGTCCCACGATGCGACGGCTGATGCTGGTGCACGGCCCCGTCACCCTCGGGGTCTGGCTGGCCACCTGGCGTTACATGATCAACGATGCCGAACCGAATCGGACGACCGCAGTGTTGGGCGCGACGCTGGGGATGCTGTGGTCGTGCGCGCAGGTGGCGAACCACCGCCAATCGGGTAACTGGGCCGAGCAGCTGCACGAGAACATCGAGGAGCTGCGCGGTGCCGAGCTGGAGCTGCGCCAACTGCTGGATGACCTTCCAGAGGCGTTGGTGGTGCTGGCCAAAGACAGGCACATCCGGGAGGTGAACGCGAACACCGTTGAGCTCACCGGTCTCACTCGCGAGGAGCTGAAGGGCCACTTCCTCACCGATCTGTTCGACCCCGCCGACCGCCGGGGCCTGGTCGATCTGTGGCGGCTGATGCACGACGGTGAGCCGATGGTGACCCCCACGTTGAGGTTCGTTCGACCCGATGGCACACACGTGCTGCTCGAGGCAGATGCGAACGTTCCTGTGCGCGATCCCGATCGTGTGGTGATCGTGTTGCGCGATGTCACGCTGCGGGTGGCGGAGGCTGTTCGGCTGGAGAGGGCGCGAGAGCGCTTCCGGCTCGCCTTCCACGGCGCTCCCACCGGGATGGCGTTGTCGAGCGCGCCGGGTGGCGTGCTGATCGATGTCAACGAGTCGCTGGTCGCCATGCTGGGGCGCAGCCGCGACGATCTGATCGGGCTCACCGTCGAGGACATCAGCCACCCCGACGACTGGCAGCGCAACGCCGCACTGCTGCACAGCGCCGCCGACAACGAGGTGGACAGCTATCGGATCGAGAAGCGCTACATCCGCGGTGATGGCGGTGTGGTCTGGGCGCGCACGTGGGTGTCGGTCATGGACGACGGAGAGGGGGGTTCGCTGGCCATCGCGCACATCGAGGATGTCACCGAGCAGCGCCACAACGCCGAGCGCCTCGAATGGGCCGCCACTCACGATGGCCTCACCGGGTTGCCGAACCGGTTCCGCTTCCTGGAACGACTCGGGGCGTACCTGGAATCGGCCGAGCCCGGTTCGATCGCGGTGCTGTTCATCGACATCGACAACTTCAAGGTGATCAACGACAGTCTCGGCCACGACGCCGGCGACCAGCTGTTGCGATCGATGAGCGAGCGTCTGCGATCAGTGGTTCGCGACCGCGACATGCTCGGCCGCTTCGGCGGCGACGAGTTCATCGTGATGCTGCGCGATGTCAGCGGTGGCTACGACCCTCTCGATGTGGCCGAGCAGCTGCGCTCCGAGATCGCGCAACCGCTCACCATCGATGGCACGGAGCTGTTCGTGACCGCCAGCATCGGCATCACCGTGTCGGATCGAGAGGGTGTCACCACCACCGAGATGCTGCGTGACGCCGATGCCGCGATGTACCGCGCCAAGGCCCGCGGCCGGGATTGTGCAGAGATGTTCGCACCTGGCAGCCATGACGCGACGGTGCTCACGCTGCGCACGACGAACGAGTTGCGGCGTGGCCTGGAGCGCGGCGAGATCGTACCCTACTACCAACCGATCGTGCAGCTGGGCAACGGACACCTGGTGGGGTTCGAGGTGCTGGCCCGCTGGCGCCACCCGGATCGTGGCCTGTTGGGGCCCGAGCAGTTCCTGCCGATGGCCGAGGAGACCGGGCTGATCGGCGAACTGGGTGCCGCGGTGCTGCGCGCATCCCTCGCGCAGTTGGGGCAATGGCGCAGCAGCACCAGTCGGTTCACCGATCTGTCGGTGTCGGTCAACGTCAGCGTGCGCCAGTTGATGAGCGGTCATCTCGTCGACGTCGTCGCCGAGGCGCTGGCCGAGGCCGGCGTGCCGGCGGGTGCGTTGTGGCTGGAGATCACCGAGACCGCGTTGATGGCCGACGTGAAGGCGGCCACCGTGTCACTGCGCGACCTGCGCAGCCTCGGTCTGCACCTTGCCGTCGACGACTTCGGCACCGGGTACTCGTCGCTCACCTACTTGAAGCGGTTCCCGGTCGAGGCGATCAAGATCGACCGCACGTTCGTCAACGGGTTGGGCATCGACCCCGATGACTCCACCATCGTGGAGGCGGTGGTGAACCTGGGCCACTCGTTGGGCCTGTCGGTGGTTGCCGAAGGCGTGGAGACGCCGCTGCAGCTCACCCGCCTGCGTGAGATCGGCTGTGATCGCGGGCAGGGCTACCTGTTCGGGCGCCCGCGCCCGGCGGCGTTGGTGGAAGCGGAGTACTCGCTGGTGTAGCCAGGTCGGAAGTGGGGCCCGGCCGCAGCAGCGTGCGATCAGTCGCCCTGTTTGCGAGCTCGTACCACGAGTACGGCGGGGCACAGCGGCTCGCGGACACGTTGGTCGTTGAGCTCGTGCACCACATCGAGCCGGAAGTTGCTGCGTTCGAACGACATGTAGAGCTCGGTGAACGTGGTGCTGAGCGCGCCGTAGGCGGCGGTGGCAGTGTGGTCCGTGCCGCCGAACATGGCGGCCACCGGGTGGCGCATGGCAACGACGAAGGGTGCGCCCGGCTTCAGCACGCGATGCACCTGGCGCAGCACCCGCGGCAGATCGTCGACGCCGGCCAGCGTGTGCGAGGCCACGACCAGGTCCACCGATGCGCTGGTGGCGAACCCGAGGTCGGCCAAGTCGCCGCGGTGGCACTCCACCTTCACCTCGGCCAGCTCGGCGGCGGCGCGCACGGCGGCGATGGCTTGGGGGTCGGGGTCGAGTGCCATCGCCTTCGCGCCGGCCATCGCGGCCGTGACCGAGTTCGGTGTGATCGACCCGGCGGCAGCGGCGAGGCCCAGCTCGATGACTCGCTTGCCGGCCAGGTCGCCGCACAGGCGCAGCTCGGACTCGTCGGCGACGTGGGCGCCGTACCAGATGCTCATGTGCACAGTGTCGCGTGTGTTCGTCGGGTCGTGGCGGATGCGTGGCGGACGCGGCGGTGCGACCCCGGTAACCTTGCGGCCCATGACGTTCGGTGCCAAGACGTTCAGCGCAGGCGCACTGCGCGGGGCTGGTGGGGTGGTCGATCATCGGCTGTCTCGCCGGCACCTGATCAACGAGTACCGACGCGGACGTCTCCGCCAGGACCAGGTGTGCGACGCTCATCCCGAGCTCATCCGCGCGGCGCGCAACCTGGGTGCACCGGCCACCGCCGCTTGCCCCATCTGCCAGCTGCAAGAGCTACGGCTCATCACGTACGTGTTCGGGCCGCGCCTGCCCTCGCACGGTCGCTGCGTCAGCACCGCCGAGGAGTTGGCCAAGCTCAACGCTCGACCCGACGAGCTCACCGCCTATGTGGTGGAGGCGTGCGTGTCGTGTCGCTGGCACCATCTGCTGCGCGTGCTGCCGGTGGGTAGCAGCCGGCCGCCACGTGCGCGCGCATCGTCGTGAGCGCGCCGGTCTCGCACCTGTTCGTCTACGGCACGCTGCGGCCGGGCGAAGTGCGGTGGCAGCACCTGGCGCCATTCGTCGTCGGGGTGGGCATCGACACCAGTTCGCCCGGCGCGCTGTACGACACCGAGCTGGGGTACCCGGCAGCGATGTTCGGTGGGGCAAGCCGCATCCACGGTCGGGTGTACGCGCTCGACGCGGCGCTGCTCGACGATGCGTTGGCGCATCTCGACGATGTGGAGGGCGCTGTGCGCGGCAAGTACGCGCGGGTCACCGTCGAGACGGCGTCGGGTCACACGGCGTGGGCCTATCAGTGCGGCGAAGCGGCGCTGTTGGTGCGGCGCATCGAGGGCGGCGACTGGCTGTTGCGCTGAGCCGCTCGCGCTGGTTCAGAACGGGCTGAGGCCCATTCGGTTGCGCAGGCTGATGGCTTCCCCGACGTGGGCGTGGCCATGGCCGATGACCGGCCACTGGACGAACCACCACAGCGCCTTGCCTTCCCACATCGAGTACAGCCAGGGGAGCTTGTCGGCGTCGAGCCCGGCGCGGTGCGTGAGGCGGTAGGCCGTGTTGGGTTCGATGTCGAGCGCCATCGAGCCCAGCGGCGACAACCATGCGGCCGTTGCGTCGAACACATCGGTGGCGTAGTGCAGCACCGCCTCCGGTGAGACGAGCGCGGTGGTCGTGCGATCCTCGCGCTCGGCGAGGCCCACGCCAGGCCCGGCGTGGGTGAGCCCGAGGGCCGCGCAGTGCGCTGCGAAGAGCGGCTCGTGGTTGCGGATGACCACGTTGACCGCGAGGTCTTGGTGGCGAGCGATGTGCAGCAGCAGCCCGGCAAGGGTGCTTCCCCCGCCGTCGGCCTGCTCGTGCCAACGTTCGGCACGCACCAGCCGGAGCACCGAGTCGAACAACTTGCCTCTCATCGAGGCGAAGTCGGCGATCATCCACTCGTGCAGATCCACGCAGCGGACCGTAGCCGACCGGGTAACTCTGTGAGACCCCTCTGTCACGCTGCTGGCATGTGTCGCCCACCGTCCACGCTCGGCCGCTCCCGTCGGCCCGGTCCGGCTGCGGCGATTTCCCGCTACACTCCCCAGGTCATATTGGCCCTGCCCCACCACGGGGCCCCGGGAAGCCCCCGGGTCCGAAGGGAGGAATCACACGCATGATGCGTGCCTACGAATTCATGGTCATCCTCGAAGGTGATCTCGACGAAACTGCTGCTCAGGAGTGGGTGAAGACCATCACTGATGGCATCACCAAGGCCGGCGGCAGCATCCACGGCAAGGCCGATTGGTGGGGCCGGCGCCAGTTCGCCTACCCCATCAACAAGAAGCAGTACGGCTACTACGCCGTCATGAACGTCATCGCACCCGGTGGCGCTCTCGACGAGCTCGAGCGCTCGCTGCGTATCGCTGACGATGTCGTCCGCCACAAGTTGCTGCGTCTTCCCGATGCCGAGGCGGCTCGCCGCGGCATGACGGTTGCAGCCTGATCCGTACCGGCGTTCTCACGCCTCCAGCCTTCTGCACTAGGAGCAACCACCATGGCCGATAGCACCGTCACCATCGTTGGCAACATCACCCGCGATCCCGAGCTTCGTTTCACCGCCGGCGGGAAGGGCATCGCCAGCTTCGGCGTTGCCGTGAACCGTCGTTGGCAGCAGAACGGCGAGTGGCAGGAGAAGGTCTCCTTCTTCAACGTCACCGCGTGGGACACGCTGGGCGAGAACATCGCTGCCTCGCTCACCAAGGGCACCCGCGTCATCGTCACCGGTCGCCTCGAGCAGCGTGAGTACGAGACCAAAGAGGGCGAGAAGCGCAACGTGGTCGAGATCGTCGCCGACGAGATCGGGCCGTCCCTCCGCTGGGCCCGCGCCGAAGTCGAGCGCATCGCTCGCGACGGTGGCGGCAGCAGTGGTGGCGGCTCCAACGCCGGCGGCGGCAACAGCGGTGGCTCCAGCAGTGGCAGCCGCGCTCCCGACCCCGTCTACGGCGACGAAGAGCCGTTCTGATTCATTCGAGATTTCCGAGATTCACTGAAAGACACCACACGTAATGGGCAAAGACAACAACACCAGCAAGAAGTCCAAGCCGAGGGCGCCCAAAGAAGGGGCCAACCCGAAGAAGTTCAAGAAGAAGACCAGCATCCTGCTGACCGACAAGATCGAGTACATCGATTACAAGGACGTCAACCTGCTGACTCGCTTCGTGAGCGACCGCTCCAAGATCCGCAACCGCCGGGTCACGGGCAACACGGTGCAGCAGCAGCGCGAGATCGCCAACGCAATCAAGAACTCGCGTGAAATGGCGCTGATCCCGTACACCAAGCGCGTTGCGCAGACCCGCACGTCGCGCCCGCCGCGCGATGGCGACAACCGTCGTGGCCGCGACGACGACCAGTCACGCGAGCCTCAGGTCGCTGCGGTCGCCGTCGAGAGCACCGAAGTCGAAGAGACCACTGCCGACCAGGAGGTGGAAGGCTGATGAAGCTGATCCTCCGTTCCGACCGCAAGGGCCTCGGCAAGCGCGGCGACATCGTCGAAGTGGCCGATGGCTTTGCTCGCAACTTCCTGCTGCCCAAGGGCCACGCGTTCCAGGCAACCGATGGTGCCGCGTCGCAGGCTGTTGCCATGCGTCGTGCTCGCGATCTGCGCGATGCGCAAGATCGTGAGAGCGCCCAGACCGTGGCCTCGGCCTTGGTCGCCAAGACCATCACCATTCCGGTGAAGGCCGGTGCCGAAGGTCGTTTGTTCGGCTCGGTCACCGCGTCCGATGTTGCCAGTGCCGTCGAGGCGCAGGCGCACATCGTGCTCGATCGCAAGAAGCTGCACGTCGATCACATCAAGACCACCGGCACCTACCAGGTGGCTGCGAAGTTGCACCACGATGTCGAGTTCCCGATCACCATCGAGGTGGTTGCCAAGTAGTCCTCGCCATCACACAGCAGCGCATGCCGCTGCCTGCAGTGATGTGCTTGTCCACAGAATTGTCCACAGCCCCGGTGGCACCGTTCGCGGTTGCTCCCGGGGCTGTGCTGTCTCTGCGTCGGCAGAGTTATCCACAGTTCGTCCCCACGTTGACCCCTCTAGCGATCCCCAGGCGCTGTCAGGCAAGGTAGATGCATCATGACCGTCCTTTCTCGTGAGTTGCCCGGATGACCGACTTCCGCCGAGAGTCGGGCAACTCACGCGATGTCGGTCGCGATCGTCAGGCGCCTCGGCGTGGCGACGGTCGCGTGCCACCGCACAACCTCAGTGCCGAGGAGAGCCTCCTCGGTGCGCTGCTGCTGTCGCGCGAGGTGGTTGGCCAGGTCTCCGAGCTGGGTGTGCACGTTGAGCACTTCTACAAGCCGTCGCACCAGCACATCTACTCGGCGATGCGTGGGCTGATGGCCAGCGGCCAGCCGGTCGACATCGTCACGGTTGCCGACGAGTTGCGCCGCAACGGTCTCCTCGACGAGATCGGTGGCTCGCAGGCGCTGCTCGAGCTGCAGAACGCCACGCCGGCCATCTCCAACGCGAGTCGCTACGCCAAGATCGTGCAAGACACAGCGGTGCTGCGCCGGCTCATCAGCGTCGCCGGCGAGATCACCGAGATCGCGTACATGGAGCCCGACGATGTCACCAAGGCGCTCGACGAAGCCGAGACCAAGGTGTTCGAGGTGGCAGAAGACCGCGTCATCGACTCCACCCGGCCGCTGTCGGATCTGTTGCCGCTGGCGATGGACAAGCTGCAGGAGATCTTCGAGCGCGGCGACAGCATCACCGGCGCCGCCACCGGCTTCAACGACCTCGACGAGATCCTGTCCGGCCTGCAGCCCAGCACCCTCAACATCATCGGTGCGCGACCCGCGATGGGCAAAACCGCGATTGGCTTGGGCATAGCGACCAACGTGGCGAAGCACACGCAGAAGCCGGTGCTGGTCTTCTCGCTGGAGATGGGCCATGCCGAGCTGACGCAGCGAATCCTGTCCAGTGAGGCCGAGGTGGAGTCGCAGAAGCTGCGCAGCGGCCGGTTGGTGGAGAGCGACTGGACCAAGATCGGCAAGGCGATCAACCGCATCGACAGCGTGCCGTTGTACCTCGACGACAACCCGCGGGTGACGGTGATGGAGATCCGTGCGAAGGCTCGCCGGCTCAAGGCCCGCCACGGTGGCCTGGCGCTGATCATGATCGACTACCTGCAGCTGATGAGCGGCGGCATGAACAGCGAGAACCGCCAGCTGGAGGTGAGCGAGATCAGTCGCGGGCTCAAGGTGCTGGCCCGCGAGCTCGACGTGCCCATCATCGCGCTCAGCCAGCTGAGCCGAAACCTGGAGAGCCGCGCCGACAAGCGCCCGATGCTCGCCGACCTTCGTGAGTCGGGCTCGCTAGAGCAGGACGCCGACGTGGTGATGTTCCTGTACCGCGACGAGGTGTACAACCGCGACTCGCCCGACAAGGCCAGCGCCGAGCTCATCATCGCCAAGCACCGTTCCGGGCCTACCGGCGTCGCTCGGCTGGTCTGGCGAGGTCAGTACACCAAGTTCGGCAACGCCGCTCGCGGCGTGTAGTGATCGACGAGTATCGAATCGGCGTGTACTGATCGAGAGCGTCGACGGAACGCCGCGGGTGATCAGCGGTACGGCCGCACGAACGACACCACGGCGTATGGCTCGGTGGCGGTAGCCGGCTGCTCGGCGAGTTCAGAGCGCGACAGCAGCCACGATGCAGCGGCGGCGGCCGTGGCCACCAGGAGGACGATCACACCCGGGAGCCCGAGCAGCAGCGACCACAACGAGAGGCCGACGGCCGAGGATGCGCTGATGATGATCCGGTAACCCCGATCCATCGGTCGAACCATGCGTGCCCCCCAACGGACGTTCCACGGAACTGGTGCACCAATTGTTGCCACTCGCGCGCTCAAAGTGGCGGCAATTGACGAATCTTGGATGTAACCGATACGAGAAGCAGACGAAGTGGGTCGCCGGGTGACCACCGTGCTACTGCGCCGGAGCGGCTCCAACGGTCTCGTCGATCAGGGGGTGCCACACGCTGATGGTGGGCGGGCGAGTGTCGAGCTCGGGCTCGGGGTTGGCCACCAACGCGGCTGCATGAGCACGTTCCTCGTCGGTGAAGGGCCGAACGCTGTGGCAGAACTCGACCATGTTGCCGCTGGGGTCGGTGATGTAGATGCTGACGCAGAACTCGTGGTCGACCTCCAGCACAGTGTGCCCGTGGCTGCGCCACCGGTCACGGTGGCGATGCAGTTCGTCCATCGTGTCGGCGTCGAACGCAATGTGGTTCACCCACACCGGCAGGCCATGCGAGACGTTGACATCGACCGGGAACTCGCTGCCGATGGCCGGATCGTGCAGCTCCCAGAACGCCATCATTCCCGTCTCGCCGTTGGGCGACTCGTCGGTGGCGTAGAAGAAGTGCTTGCTGAACCCGCTGCTCTTCCCATCGGGCCCTGGCGGGGTGGGGGAGGCGACCACCTTCACGAGATGGAAGCCCATCACCTCGGTGTAGAAGCGGTGTGTGACCGCGGCATCGTGTGTGGCGAGTGCAACGTGGTGGAAGCCCATCGCGGAATTGTCGCGCCGTTGCGCCGGCCCGCTCGCACGGAGGTGCACACTGTGGGCATGTTCCTCGGTAAGGACCTCATCGTCTGGTTGCTGCTGGCGCTTGGGGGCGCGCTGTTCGCCGGCAACCTGATGGCTGTCATCCGCCCGCCCGCAGCGCCCAAGCAGGAGGGCGATCTCGAGCAGGCCCCGCGAGCCCGCAGCATCTCGATGGCAGCCCTCGGCTTCGTGGTAGCTGTCGCGGCACTGGCGTCACTGGCAGCGAGGTAGTTCGCCCAGCGCTCCTCGATGGTCGAGCCTCCGTTCACTCATCGACGGAGCGTGGTCGACCATGGTCTCTTGCCCACTGAGTGCATTCGTTGGTCATGGAGTCGACAGGAAACCTGATGAAACGCGGAAAGAAGTCTCAAGAGCTGCCGCTCCATGCCGAAAGACACTTGCAGGGTTTCGGACCGAGTTGGTTCAGCGCCGTGAACGAGTGACCCAGCGAGCCGAACGGCCCGGGCAGGATTGTTGAGAAAGTGAACAGGCGGAACATGAAAACAGACATCGAACTGTCAGGTAGCCGGCGCACCATCTTCGGCATGCTTGCCGGGGTGCTGCTGGCAGGAACAGTGGTGATTGCGCCGGTTACGGCACGGGTCGCGTCGGCGGCAGGCGTCGCCGAACTGGGCAACAAGGTGGTCGACAAGTCCACTGCCGCACCCGGCGACACGCTCATCTACTCGATCAACTACTCGTGCCCGAGCACGGGGCAAGGCGACACGTGCGAGGGCGCAACCTTCAGCGACCCGCTGCCCAATCTGCTCGACGTGTACGGCAACACCATCGAGCCCGTGTTCGTCAGTTCCGGCTTTCCGTCGCTGCCCGGAACGGGCGGTCACTGGAACGGTGCGTCGGTGCAACTCGTGGCCGACCCGGCCGAACCCGCCACCCCCTCGTTTCCTGGGGGTGGTCACCTCATCGTGGCCACGGCCGACGCCGACTACGTGGCCGGTGCCTCGGGCATCATCACGATCACGGTTCGGCTGCCCTTGGGGACGCTTCCCGCCAGCGCGCAGGTGCTGACCAACCAAGCCACCATCTCGTTGAACGGAGTGACCGACCCGTCGACGTCGGCCACCACCTCCATCCAGGCGGCTCCACCGAACTGGGTGCTCTCCAAGTCGGGTCCCGCGACCACCCGAATGAACCGCAACGTGACCTATGCGATCACCGCTTGCCCCAGCCCGTCGGGTTCTGCACTGTGGCCCACCTACACCATCGTCGACGCCCTGCCCGAGGGTGCCCAGTTCGTGAGCGCCTCCAACGCGGGCGTCTACAACGGTGACGTGGTGGCCGATGGCACCGACGACCTGATCACCTGGACGTACGACGCGAGCAATCCTTTGCCGCAGCTCAACGGCAGCGCCTGCTTCAGCCAAACCGTGACCGTTCGGTACCCGACCACCGACGCCTCGAACGTGGGCGATGCCACCAAGACCGACACAGCCACCGGTACCGGCTCCGATGGCCAGGGCGCGAGTCAGTCCTTGGGTCCGGTGTCGGTCACCACGACGCTCGTCGGACCACAGGTGGTCTTCTCCGAGTCGAAGAACTCGAACGGCAACTACTTCGTCCAGGATGGCGACACCGTCACGTTCAACCTCGGCTTCACCAACGACTCGGATCCTGTCCTGGATACCGTCACGCTCACCGATGGCCCGCTGCCGTTGCCCTTCACACTGGGCACGATCAACAGCGGCACCTGGTCGGGTGGTGTGACCGGCACGGTGCAGGGCTCGGTCGACGGGAGCGCGTGGACCGACATCGCCACGATGATCGGCCTGGACGGCACCTCCAACGTGACCGCTGCAACCGGTCTTGACACGTATCGCTACGTGCGTTGGTTGTGGAGCGGGCAGATCGACGGTGCGTTCGCTGCAACCGGTCAGAAGGTGATCGGCACGGTCGACAACATGGTGTCGAACACGCCATACCAGAACTGCGCCGACTCCACCGCCACCAGCGATGTCAACGGTGTGGTCACCGACTATCCCACGGCCCCGAGCCCCTCGTGTGCCTCGGTGCTGGTGGAGAGCGCAAAGCCCGACCCCGGCCTCACCAAGAACGTCTCGCCAACCACGCTCTACCCCGGCGAAACGGCCAACTACGTCATCACCGTCAGCAACAACCCCGACGCCACGGGCGATCTGGTCGACCCGATCGTGTACGACTGCCTGCCGACCAAGCTCATCTTCCAACCCGGCAGCGTCAGCGGCACGAACTGGGCGCTCGACGCGCTGTACAACGGCCCGGTGTGCTTCGGCACTGGGCTCGAGTTCCACTACACCGGCACGCTGACCCCGGGCGACTCGAGCGCGGTCTCCTACCAGGCGCTCGCCACTCCGTTCGGTGCGTTGGGGATCATCCCGCCGGGCAACTACACCAACACCGCGCAGGTGCGCACCAGCGCCGGTGGCACGTTCGACCACTGCTACGGCCAGTGCGTGCAGTCGGCCACCGTGACGGTGCCGGCCGTCGCCACTCTCAACTCGCAGAAGCTCGTGAAGGGCGACTTCGACACCGGCTTCGGCGTCCTCGGCCAGACGCAGCCGGGTGGCACCATGACGTGGCAGCTCAACGTGAAGAACGAGGGCAACGTCGCCGGGGAGAACGTCAACTTCATCGATGTGTTCCCGTACATCGGCGATACGGGCGTGATCCGCACGGATCAGAACCGTCTCACCGAGTATCGCCCGTACCTCGTCACCCCGATCATTGCCCCTGTCGGTTGGAAGGTGGAGTACTCCACGTCCGACAATCCTTGCCGTGGCGAGGTCGGAGGCCCTACAGGCGGCGGGTGTGACACCGTGACCTGGACCACCGACGACAGCCTGTTCGTGTTGCCCACCTACCAGTCGATCAAGCTCACGTACATCGGGGTCCCTCCGATCTCGGCAACGAGCGACGACATCGCCATGGGTCAGGCCTTCAGCTTCCAGTGGGAGACGCGGGCGCCCGTCTACGCCCCCGCATACGACAAGAACGGGTCCAGCAGCACCAACCCCTACGAGTACCTGAACAGCTGCAACGCCACCTCGCCGATCACTGACGGCTCGCACTGCCCGAGTGCCGTCAACAGCTTCGCCTACGGCGTCGACGCGGTGCTGCAGCCTGGCGTGCCGAACCCAGGTCGACTGACTTCGGAGCCGCCGCGGGTAGAAGTTCGCGTGAGCGCCCCAGTGCAGTCCAACTCCCTTGGTGACCGCGTGTGGTTCGACGACGACTACGACGGCGTGCAGGATGCCGGCGAAACCGGTGTGCCGTACGTGTACGTCGAGCTCTACAAGAAGGACCCGGTTCTCGGAACCTTCGACTACTACGGCTACACCTTCACCGACGACAACGGCGACTACCTGTTCCCTACGAACGATTCCCTGACGGACGGCCTACCCGACGGCGACTACAAAGTTCGTTTCTACCTACCGAGCGACGAGTGGAAGGTGTCGCCGCCGAACTCGACCGGCGCCGCCAACGACGAGAACCAGACGAACCCGCTTGATGTCACCGACTCCGATGCGATCGGTTCGGTGGTTGGCCCGTACAGCCCCCCGGTGGGCATCAATGGCATCGGCGGCTACTACGAGACCGGCTCGATCGCGCTCGGCGGCGCCGGGGTTGAGATCGACCTGATGTGGGATGCCGGTCTGTGGAAGGCCGTCGCTTCGATCGATGTGGCGAAGGTCACCAAGGACACCGCCTGGCCTGACACTGCGGCCGGCGACGGTGTGAACATCCTGCCTGGTCGTCCGCTGACCTGGATCTACACGGTCACCAACAACGGCAACAGCCGCTTGGAGAACGTGCAGCTTGACGACGACGGCGGACCCGACCCCGGCTTCTCGGTCACCAGCTGCTCCATCGTCGACGACGGCGGCAACTCAGCGGTCCCGCGCCTCTCCAGTTCGGCAGTGCCCGGCGCGGTCGCGCTCAACCGTGGCGCGGTCATGCGGTGCACTGCAGTCGGTACTGCCGGCTCCGTCAACTACGCCAACGAGGCAGCGGTGATCGGTACTCCGGTACTCGACAGCGGTTCCCCGATCGTCGATGTGCTGCCGGTGACCGACACTGATCCTTCGAGCTACAACTCGATCAAGTACGACCTTGCACTCGCCAAGACGGTCGACACGAGCACCGCTCTCGCCACCGGCGTGGTCACCTACAGCATCATCGTCAAGAACGAGGGCGGCGTTGCCTCCCAGGCCTTCGAGATCACCGACCTCCTGCCCGAGGGCATGTCGTACGTGGCCGGTTCTGGCTCGATCGCCGCCACCTCGGTGACGGCCACCACGGTCGTGTGGAGCGGTCTGTCGAGCCTGGCTCCGGGCAGCGTGCTCACCCTGACGTTCAGGGCACGGATCGACGACTTCCTGAAGAAGCCGTTCCGCAACTTCGCCGAGATCAGCGCAGACGGGTCGGCAAACGCCGTGACCGGCGGCGTGAACACCCCGACCAGCGACGTCGACTCGACGCCTGACCCAAGTGCCGACATCACCAACGACAACACGAACTACGGCCCGGTCGGTACTCCGAACACGAATGCCGACAACGCCACCATCACCGAAGCCGGCAGTTCGGCGAAGCCCGATCCGGGCGACGATCCTGCTGACGGGCAGGACGATGCCGACATCGCTGACTTCGATGTGACGGTGAACTACGACCTGGCGCTCGCCAAGGTGGTCGTGGTCAACCCGATCGTCAACCCCGGCAAGGCCGGCTGGACGGTGCGAGTGTTCAATGACGGCAACGTGCCGTCGCGACAGGTCACCATCATCGATCAGATCCCCACGGGAATGGCCTTCGACGCTGCGACCAGCAATCCGGGTTGTGCCGACAACGGCGACACGACCGTCACCTGCACCATCGCGAACATCGCACCCGGGGCTCACGTCGACATCACGATCGGTATGACCATCACCGACTGGAGGTCGGGTCCGTGGCGTAACTGGGCAGAGATCGGTACCGACTCGGCCACCTTCTACGGCGAGTCGGCGCCCGGCGTGCCGGTGGTTGACAGCGACTCGACCCCGGAATCGATACAGGGCAACGGCATCGGGAAGGACGCGACTCCGCCGCCCACGGAAGGTTATGTGGGCGTTCCCCAGCTGACCGACCCCTACGTTCCGGCGGGCGGCGACGAAGACGACAATGACGATGCCGAGATCGGCTCTCTGGTCTCCATCGGCGACTACGTGTGGCTCGACGTCAACCGTGACGGGCAGCAGGGTGTCCCACTGGTGGAGCCGCCGATCGGGGGTGTGGTCGTGAACCTCTACGCAGCCAATGGCACCACCCTCCTCAAGACCACCACCACCGACGCCAACGGCTACTACGCCTTCACCGATCTGTTGCCGACCACCAACTACGTCGTCGAGTTCGTGAGGCCGACGAGCTACGGCTTCACCACTCAGTTCACCGGTGCGCTCGCCACCGACTCGAACGCCAACGTCGTCACGGGGCGGGCAAACGTGGTCACCCCTGCGGCAGGCCTGAACTCGGCGGCGCCGGCGTCGGCAGATGTAGCGACGATCGACGCGGGGATGGTCACGTTGGACCTCACCCTCGAGAAGCAGCTCGACACGGCACCGAACTACTACCCGGGCAAGACGCTGACGTACACCCTCACCCCGAGGAACCTCGGCCCGGCCGGCGCGCTTGCCCTCTGGAGGGTGACCGAGGTGTTGCCGAGTGAGCTGACGCTCGTGTCGATGGTCGGCACTGGTTCCCCCAGCATCTACACCTGCGTGAGTGTCGTCTGCACCAGCTCCGCCCCGTTGGCGGCGGGTGCCCAGGCGGAGACGATCATCGTCACCGTCACGATCAACGCCAACTACGCGGGTGACGCGCACAACGTGGCCTACATCTCACCGGCGCCGAGCGAGGCACCGGAGACCAACCCGCTGGGGGCGCCGCCGAACACCTCCACCGATACCAGCGGCACGCTGACGAACAACGATGCGCAAGCCAGCCTCACTTCCGACATCTACGACCTCGCGCTGGCGAAGACCAACTCGGTCACCGGCTCGGGGGAGACCACCGTCATCGGCTACACGATCACGGTGGCCAATCAAGGCACGGTTGCCTCCGGTGGCTACACGGTGGTCGACACGGTTCCGGCGGGTCTCGTCGTGAACGTCGCATCGATCTCCGACGGTGGTGTGTACACGGCGGGCACCATCACATGGACGTTGTCGGGGTTGACAGTCGGGGCCACGCGCAACGTCACCTGGTCGGCCACGATCGGTGATTTCACGAAACGCCCCTATCGCAACGTGGCGGAGATCGCCAGTGACAGTGGCGCTCCGTGGGGCGGTGACAACGACTCCAGTCCCGACGACCAGACGGGCAACGATGGCAACTACGACACCCCTGGTGTCGACAACACGTCCATCTCCGGCGCCGGTGTGGGTGCGGATCCCGAGGACGATGCCGACATCGCCGATGCGTCGGTCGTGCTGGTCTACGACTTGGCGTTGGCCAAGGTTGTCTCGGCCGCGACGATCAACCCCAATGGCACCGCGACCTACACGATCACGATCGACAACCAAGGCGACGTCAACTCAGGCCACTACACCATCACCGACACGCTGCCTGCCGGTGTGCAGGCTGTGTCGGCGTCCGACGGTGGTGTCATCGCGCCCGCCAGCGTCACGTGGTCGCTCACGGGTCTGGCACCGGGCGCTGCTCGCTCGATCACGGTCGTTGTGAACATCACCGACGTCAGCAAGCGACCGTTCAAGAACATCGCCGAGGTCTCGGCGGATGGTGCCGACGAGTACGACACACTCGACGTCTCCGGTGCTGTGCTGCTCGATGTCGAAGACATCGACTCGGCACCCAACAGCACCACGACCGACGACAACAACTCCACCGGCACCGGTGCCGACGGGTACGGAACCCTCGAGCACCCCACGAACGACATCCGCACGATCGGTGACCCCGAGGGTGGCCAGGACGATGCCGATGTAGCGTTCTTCGATGCTCCGGTCGTGTACGACTTGGCGTTGGTGAAGACCGGCCCCCCATCAATCGAAGGTGACGGATCGGCGACGTTCACAATCCAGATCAAGAACCAGGGCAACGTGCAGTCGGGGAACTTCAGCGTCGTCGACTTCGTTCCTGCAGGCCTGCAGGCGATCTCCGCCAGCAACGCAGGTGTGATCTCGGGCCAGACCGTCAGGTGGGGTCTCACCGGGCTCGCCGCAGGGTCGACCACCTCGGTGACCGTCGTGGTGAGAGTTGCCGACTTCGCGACTCGCCCATGGGTGAACGTGGCCGAGATCAGCAGCGATGGCGCCGACGGTTTCGACTCGACAGGTTATGAGACACCGGCGGCCGGTGACGTGGAGGACGACGACTCGTTGCCCGACGTCAATCCCGACAACGACACGCTGATCGATCAGACACTGCTGCCGGCGGATCAGAAGAACGATCGGAACGTGGACGAGGACGATCACGACGTCGCCCCGATCAAGGTGGTCATCGACTACGACTTGGCGTTGGTGAAGGTGTTGCCCACGGGGCAGACGTTCACCAAGGGTGGCCCCGCCGTCTTCAACATCGTGGTCAAGAACCAGGGCAACGTCAGTTCCGGTGTCGTCACCGTGCGCGACGTGCTTCCCGCCGGCCTGGTGTTCAAGTCGGCGTCCGACGGCGGCGTCAACGCCGGTCAGGTCGTCACCTGGACGATCATCAATCTGCTGCCCAACGAGGTCAAGACGTTCACGTTGACGGTCACGATCGACGACCCGAAGCTGGGCCCGTTCACCAACATGGCCGAGATCACCGGCGATGGGGCTTCGAAGTACTCGCGCCCGGGGGAGCCCATCAAGGACTCCGACTCGTCTCCTGACAGCGACATGACCAACGACAACCTTGTGGAAACCGATGATGTCGGTATCGACCAGGTCACAGGTGACGAAGACGACCACGACCGGGCCCTCATCGACGTCAAGGAGGTGCCGGTGCTTCCGCCGGACCTGATGATCACCAAGACGGTCGGCGCCACCACGGTGGCGGTGGGCGCCAACGTCGACTTCACCCTCACCGTCACCAACAAGGGGGCAGGCCCGGCCGTTGCGGCGGTTGCGGTCGACACGCTTCCGCTGGGGATGGAACCGGTTTCCTTGCCCGGATCGATGTCCTACGACGCCGCCACCCGCGAGCTGACCTGGGCCATCGGTGATCTCGCCCCGGGTGCGGTTGCTTCGGTGACGTACACGGTGAAGATCACGGCCACCTCCGGCCGCTTGGTCAACGTGGTGGTCGTCGACAGCGACTCCTCCGATGCCCGGCCTGCCGACAACTCGGCTACCCAACCCGTCGATGTGTCCGCAGGCTCGGCGGTGCTTCCCAACACGGGCTCCAACGTTGAATCGAATCTGGAGTTGGCGGCGGCGATGGTGGCGACCGGAGCGTTCGGCCTGTTGCTGGTCCGCCGGCGGCGCAGAACCACCACCTGAGCATCGGAGAGGTGGCGGCCGAGCGGATCACTGCGTACGCACGGCGGCCTGCAACCCGGCCACGTCGTCGATCTGATTGCGAGCAACCGCCAGTTCGGGTGCCGGGAACAGCGCGACGTCGTGTGCCCCTGCTTCCGACAGCAGCATGATGTGCTCGAGAGCGTCGTCGAAGGTGCCGATGGCGCCGAGGTGCAACCACCACTCGCGCGGCATCTGTCGCACGGCTGCTTCGCCGCCTTGGGCGAAGCATTGCCGTAGCTCGGCGGCGTGGGGGTGGGCGTCGATGGCTGGGTTCGGCGATGACAACCAGGCGGCGACCACCGGTGCCATCCACCGGTACGCGGCGTGTCGGTCGGTCTCGATGCACAGCGCGCTGAACACGCTCACGCGGAAGTCGCCGCCGGGCGCGGCCTGGTGCAGCGCGGCGCGCACGTACCCCGGGCCGGCGCCTTCGGCCAGCACCACCCCGTCGGCGACGCGGCCGGCCATCGCCATCGACTTCGGGCCGCGAACACCCGCCAGCACCGGCGGCGCCTGCGCGGGTGGCTGCGCGAGCAGCACGTCGTGCAGATGCACTTCGCGACCGTCGTAGCTGACGCGCTCGCCGCACAGGAGCATGCGTACGACGGTGATCACCTCCTCCAACGTCGAGAGCGGGCTGGGGGTGCGCGCTCCCATCTGCCCCATCCACTCCTGCACACCGTGGCCGATGCCGGCGATGACGCGGCCGGGAGCGAGGCCGGCAAGCGTGGCCAACTCCATCGCGGTGACAGCCGGGTTGCGCGCGACCGCTGGCAGGATGCCGAGGCCCACGTGCAAGCGCTCGGTACGGGCCAGTGCGGTAGCGGCCAGCGAGATGCCGGCGGTGAAGAAGCAGTCCTCGATCACCCACAGCTGCGGCACACCACCTGTCTCCAGCCGTTCGGCGAACTCGACGACGGCTGCCGGTGGGAAGGAGCGGTCGAAGCACATGCCAAGGTCGGGTCGGGCCATCGCGGCACTGTACCCGTGGCCGATCACCTCGTGCCCGGCTCCGGAGCCCACGATCCTGGGGGTCACGCGACCCCCCAATCGATGGCCGATGCGCAGGGCGTAGCGTGTGGCGATGACGCTTCGCCCCGGAGGGCCTGCCGCCACTGCCGTCGAGGCAGTCGTCGTGGGTGTGGTCGGTGCAGCGCTGGGTGGCGCCGTGTGGGGCTTGCTGCACCCGGTGCTCGGTGTGGTGATGGCAGCGGTCGCCGGTGTCAACGGTGTGATCTGCGGGTGGCGGCAGGTGTACCCGTGGCAACGGTGGAGCGGTCTGGTGGCTTTCGTGCTCGACTCCACCTGGGCCACGGTGCCTGTGGCCGGCGGGTTGCTCGCTCATCTCGTGGCCGCGAGGTCGCGGGCGAGCCGGTACGAGCCGTCACTCAGCCGGCGGCATGGGCAGCACGTCTACCGAGGTGGCCTGCACTTCAAGAAGGGCTTCGCCCTCACCGTCGGCAACGTCATCTCCGGCGCCGGCGATGTGTCGCGGCCGCGGCGCCGCAAGCTGATCACCGACCACGAGGCGGTGCACGTGTGGCAGGCCCGTTGGTTCGGGCCGTGCTACCTGCCGCTGTACGGCTTGTGGGCGGGTGTGGGCGTGCTCGGCGGCGTGTTGCTGTGGCTGCGCCGAGGTCGCAATGAGCCGCTCGGCACGATGATCGAATCGTGCTCGTACTACACGAACCCGTTCGAGTGGTGGGCGTACAGCCGCGACGACCTGTGGCCGCCGCCGGGCCTGGTGACAGGTGTCGGGTGGCGCAACGCCGCGGTGCGTCCGCTGGCCGACGTGCGGGTTCGGCGCTACGTGGACAGCGACTGACGGTTCGGGCTGTGCGGCGCGTTCAGTCGCCGAAGACGCTGCGACTGTGGCCGATGAAGAACGTGTGGTCGTGGCCCTGGTTGGGGTCGTCGGCGTTGTACTTCGCGTCCGCTGATCCGTCGGGCACGTGCTCCTCGGCATAGATGGCGCCCACCGGGCACACGTCGGGTTGGTAGCACGCCGAGCACGACGTGCACTCGTCGAGGTTCACGTACAGCAGGCCATCGCCGAAGATGGCGATCGCATCTGCGTCGGCCACGTGGCTGTTCTCCACGATGCCACTACCGGCCGCCTGCTCGGACACGAGCAGGTTCGCGACCGGATCGAACTCGTAGATGCACTGCACGGGGCACACGTCGACGCACGCGCGGTCCTTCACGCCGATGCAGGCTTCGGTGATGATGGCGATTCCAGGCATGGTTGCTGCTACCCGACAGAGTGGTCACTCAAACCTGGCCGCCGATGGGTTGCCGCTACGATCGGGCGGTCCGCGCTCGCGGCCGATGGTGGCCGCACCGTGAAGGGAAGGTTCTCAGCAGGCGCCCGCGCCCGGCCGTGTTGTGCTCGTGGTCGCCCGCTTTCCGCTACGACTTGGGGGAGGATGGCGTTGTGAACGGCACGCTTGAACTGACCAAGGCCAACCGGCTCAAGGTGGCCCGCGCCTTCCGCCTGAACAAGCGGGTGGACTTCTCGATCGAATGCGCCATCGAAGGGCAGCTGGGGACGGTCTTGGTCGACGACGCCACCCAGCCGACCGCCTATTGCATCAGGGTCGGGCCATTTGGCTACTTCGCCGGAGACGCTCGACACGCGGGCGGCCGCCTGCTCATGCAGGGCTTCCCGGCCTATCGTCTGCTCATGCCCTCGCCGCTCGAGTGGCTGGCCAGCGCGCAAGACGTCTTTGGCGAGCACTTGAAGTCTCTTCCGCGCTACAGCTTCTCTTCGGCCCCGCTCTCATCAGAGCATCTCACCCGCCTGCTCGAGGGCTCCCCCTTCCGGGAGTGCATCATCCCCCTCAGCGTGGACCTGGCCCAGCAGGCGACGGAGCAACCGGAGAGCCCATTGGACCTGTCCGATTTCGACTCCGCAGCGGATTTCATCGAGCGTGGATTGGGCTACACCGTGCTGGACAACGGGAGGATGATGGGCGTCGCCTATTCGTCGCTGGTGTGCAGTCAGGGCATCGAAGTCAGCGTCTATGTGGAAGACGCTGATCGCCGACAGGGCGTGGCTACGGCTCTGAGCAGCAGGCTGCTCCTGGAGTGCCTGGCCAGCAACCTGAGGCCCAATTGGGATGCGGCCAACCCCGAGTCGGTCAAACTGGCGACGAAGTTGGGGTATCGCTTCCTGGAGTCCTACGAGGCCTACTATCACACACGCGGCTGAGGGTGGCCCAAGACGGGCGCCGGGCAGACCGCTCCCGCCGCTGTTCCTGTAACTCAGGTAACCCAGCCGATGAGCCTGACCGGTCCGACCCAGCGTCCCTTGACCACCCGGCGGGTGAGGGTTCGGTCCGTCCGGGATGTCTCGCGACATCACATGGAGCGGGTGACGGGAATCGAACCCGCGTTCTCAGCTTGGGAAGCTGATGTTCTGCCTCTGAACTACACCCGCGAACAGACGTGCACGATACCGCTCGCAGGCTGTGGTCGCCACTGCGATGCGGAGTGCCAGGCCCTGGCAGGAGGCCACTAGTCTCGGGCCGTGATTCTTTCCGATGCGACCTTGCGTGAGCTGATCGGGTCCGGGCGCATCCTGCTCGACCCGTATGACCCCGATCTGGTGCAGCCCGCCTCGGTTGACGTGCGGTTGGGCACCGAGTTCCGCGTGATGCGCAACAGCCGGCTCACGCACATCGACCCGTTCGAGCCGCAGGACAAGCTGATGGACACCGTCATGGTGCCCGATGGCGAGCCGTTCGTGCTGCACCCGGGCGAGTTCGCGCTGGGTCACACTGCGGAAGTGGTCGGCTGCCCCGACGACATCGTGGGCGTCGTCAACGGCAAGTCGTCGCTGGGCCGGCTGGGCATCCAGGTGCATGCCACCGCCGGCTTCATCGACCCCGGCTTCAAGGGCACGGTCGTGCTCGAGCTGTCCAACGTGAGCAACTTGCCCATCTTGTTGCGGCCGGGTATGAAGATCGCGCAGCTCGTCTTCCAGCGGCTCGATCGTGCCGCCGAACGACCGTACGGCCACCCGGATCTGAAGAGCAAGTACCAGAACCAGCAGGGCGCCGTCGCGTCGAAGTACAACCTCAACTCGCTCTGAACAGCACGGCGACGAGCGGCGCCTCGTGGACGGGTATGGTGCCGCCGTGCAGCTCTCGAGATCGTGCCGGCGACGCGCCTGGTGGGTCGCCGCTGTTGTGTTGTCGGCCACGGTCGGGCCGGGTTCCCACGTTGCGGTCGCTGCTCCGCCGCTCGTGCCGCGGCCGCCGCAGTTCGTGCTGCTCAGCTACGACAACGCGGGCAACTACCCGATCGTCAACCGCCTGCGCGGCATGGCCGATCGCACCAACGCCCGGCTGACGTTCTTCCTGTCCGGTGTCTTCCTGCTCGACGTTGCGCATCGTACGATCTACCGCCCGCCGGATCGTTCGCCCGGCTCGTCGGCGATCGGCTTTCAAGGGTCGTACGAAGGCCGCACGACGCAGGACTCGGTGGCGCAGCTCGTGCGGTCGCTGCAGGCCGCGCAGATGGAGGGCCACGAAGTTGGTTCGCACCTCGTCGGCCACTTCTGCGGAGCCACCGGCATCGGTGGTTGGACGCGTGCGCAGTTCGCCGCCGAGCTTGCTCAGTGGGCATCGCTCACCGGCGACGTGGACCGCAACATGGGCCTGGCCAGCGGTGGCGTGCTGCGCGCGCCGCTGCGTGGTGGCCGAACGCCGTGCCTCGACGGCAACCCCGACCAGTACCTGCCTGCCTTCGCGGGCGCCGGCCTGCGCTTCGATGCGAGTGGCGTTCGCCAGCTGAACCAGTGGCCCGTGCAGCGCTCCGGTGTGTGGCGTTTCGGCGTTCCGGTGGTGACGCCCTTCGGTGGCGGCACCCCGCTGCTGGCCGCCGACTACAACTTCATGGTGCGCTACGGCGACACCGGCGGCCCCGCCCGTGTCGAGCAGATCTACCGCACGCTGAGAGCCGCGTTCGACCAGGTCTACGCCGGCAACCGGGCGCCGCTGGAGCTGCCCGGCCACACGACGGTGCTGATGGACGGGGCGTACTACGAAGCAGAGGAGCGCCTGCTCTCCGAGGTCTGCACGCGCCCCGACGTGCGCTGTTCCACCTACTCCGAGGCCGTCACCTGGCTCGACCAGCACGCCGACCAGCTGCCCTCGTTGCAGGCCGGAGCGTTCTCCCAGGTGGCGGCGCCGGTGCCGGGCGCGCACGTGGCCGCCGGATCTGTCACTCGGGTCCCGACGCCCTTGGCCGGACGGGCAGCGGCGCTGGTCAACCTGACGACGGTGAACGGCGACCGGGTGGGTTACCTCACTGCCGATCGATGCGATCGGTTGCCCACCGGGCCGCAAGCGTTCTCCAACAACAACCACGTCGCCAACGCGGCGCGGGCGAACCTGTCGGTTGTGCCGCTGGCACCCGACGGCGCGTTCTGCGTCTACAACAGCAGCCGCACGGAAGTGATCGTCGACGTGTTGGGCAGCGTCGGCGCCGGTGGCGGCCTCGGGTTTCAGCCCATCCGCCCGGTGCGCGTCGCCGACACGCGCAGTCGTGGGCTGCTCGCCGCCGGCACGGTCACCCGGGTCGCCGCCGGCCTTCCCGGCTCGGCTGCGGCGTTGGTCAACCTCACCACGCTCGCGGGTGTCGGTGACGGCTACATCACGGCCGACAAGTGCTCGCGACTCGCTGCCGGGCCGCAGGCGTTCTCGAACGGAAACTTCGGCATGGTCGACGCGTTCGCCAACACATCCATCGTCGAGCTGGATGCCGACGGCTCGTTCTGCGTGTACAACTCTGCGCCGACACAGCTGATCGTGGATGTGCAAGGCCGCTTCGACGACGCTGCGCCGCTGGGTACATCGCTGGTCGCACCGAGGCGAGTTGCCGACACCAGGAGCGGTTCACCGGCAGCAGCCGGCTCGATCACCAAGATCAGCACCGGCACCGCCGGCACCGAGGCCGCATGGGTGAACCTCACCGTCGTCAACGCATCGTCGTTCGGCTACATCACGGCCGACAAGTGCTCGCGTCTGCTCGCGGGCCCGCAGGCGTTCTCCAACCTCAACTTCATCCCTCAGTTCGCGGCGGCCAACATGGCGGCCCAGCTGGAGAGGCAGAAGCTGCCGTCCGCGGCGGGCTCGCCGGCCCGCATGTTGGCCACCGGGCAGTGACGGCTGGAGGTGCGGTGCGACGCGGCCGCCGGGGCCGCGAGCGGACGCGAGCGCCTGGCCGGCGGGCGG
>ERZ1026800.368-NODE-368-length-39956-cov-3.462854_pt1 | contig 39956 bp, 33 predicted proteins | sample MGYA00520873_ERZ1026800 | MGnify/ENA primary metagenome ERZ1026800 (study PRJEB33270, sample SAMEA104284475) | anaerobic digester metagenome | biome: Anaerobic digester microbiome; feature: mesophilic sludge digester; material: Anaerobic digester biomass | place...
GATAATGGGCTTCAGACTCATTGTTAGCTGCAAAAAAAGATGTAGTATCGGTCGGGATAATTGTTTTATATCCAATTTTAGTTTTCGATGTAGAAACTACACTTGCTATAATATCCTTAGCCATTCGTTTCCAAACCACTTTATAAGTAGCTACTGTATTTGAACTAATACCATACATTGTGTAAAAGGCAGTACGCCTTGCTAATTCTAATATAGGCCGGGACCCCCTTGATTCTAATATGTCTTTAAATTTAGTAAGATAGTTATAAGTTCTCGGCCAATTCATCTTCATTTCAGATTCAGTAAACGGTTCTCTAGTTTTAGGATTTTGAACCATAAGTAGAATGTTAGTGGCTTTTATTCCCCATCTTTCAATTTCAGCCCCACTGACAGATGGATAAATCAAATCTGGCTCTAAAACTTCGATCACATCTTTTATGCTTTTCTTTCCTCTACTTGCTAAATTGTGTATTAAAACATTGCCATCGGAAAAGACTTTATTTATTTCCAACCAAAAAACGCCATATGGCTCAGTACTGGCTCCTCGGTAAGCCTTATAACTATTTATTCCCCGAATTAATTCCAACATTTTTTGGTTCTCGAGAGTAGTTTGCCAAGCTCCCATATACGTGCCTATTGGCTGCGCGACGATTCTCTTTTTATTCAAAAGAGGTAAAACCTCATCCAGTAATTTGTCCGTTGCAATTTTGCTAACGCCCTTTTTCTTTGACCAAATAAAATACGACAATGGATACTCTGTTTTTTCGCCTTTTTTGAGGATAATGGCGGCCGTTTTATTAGACGCCCCCTCAAACGGCTGAATAGAAACCATATCATGGGCTTTTATAACTTTTAGATATTCTTTCTTGCCGATTTGAAATCTTCTAAATCCTTCGCCAGCCCCTTTGGATTTGAAAACTTCTTGAGTTATGAGAAAGCCTAATTTTGCACCTTCTTTGAGGTAACAATCTGCAGAAGCATAAACAAAAAGCATTGAGAAGTCCTTTTCTCCTCCACCAAGTCGAGCAGCATGCCCTTTGAGAGAAAAGAGCCCGTATTCTTTCCAAAGTGGTAAAGTAGCTTCTCGATACTCTTTAGATAGATAGCCCCACCTAATCCACGGCGGGTTGCCAACCACAAAATCAAACTTACCGGCAATCATCGGGGCAAAACTGTTTTTCAAAAACCTTGCCCAAATGCCATTTTTATTTTCGTTTTCCAATTTTAAGAGTTGATCATAAAAATCTCTTACAATGTCTTCATTGGTTGAAAAAACCAAGCCTTCATTTTTAAACCGTTCAAGCGCTTCATCTGTAGAATAGTGATTCTTTACCATTTCTTCCACAAGCGGCGCAGCAATAGTGAGTAAGGTCCCGCCATTTCTTACCCATTCTGCAGGGATTCTAAAAATACCGACAGAGGTTGAAACTTCTAAAACTTCACCAAAGAGGTCAGCTTTTGTACTGGTAGGTGTCAAAACAGAATCTGTCAGATAAATTGGAATCTCCAACTGAGGTAGCTCATTTACCAAATCTCCCAAAGCAAACAAATAATTAGTGCGAGCAGCAATGACCGCCATGGGGTTCAAATCAAACCCCCAGATATTATTAACAATTCTCTTCGCAATCTCAATTGAAGACAGATTTTCTTTCTGTCCCTGTTCTTTAGCCCGCTGAATAGCTAAGACGAGAAAGGTACCAGAGCCGCAAGCCGGGTCTAAAAAGCGCTTACGCGTGTTGCCGTGATAGCCAACTTCATTGAGTAACAATTCCGCTAACCAGTCCGGTGTGTAATACTCACCAAGGCGATGCCGTACTTCTTGCGGGACTAAGTATTGATAAAGTTTTTTGAGAAGATCGCGAGTTGAAACAGGGTCCAAAGTGCTCGTTGCTGGTTCAAATTCCGAAAGACCCCTGGCAACTTCTCGAATCGCGTCTTTTAACTCCGGTGAATCAAAAGCATCCAAATACCACCGGAAGAAATCACCTTCTAAAAAGTTCGTGATGCCTTTACGGGCATAGATGCCCCCATTTTCAATATCTTCGATTTGCCTTTTGAGTTCGTCATCAGAAGCATGCACGAGGTCTGAAGTGAGTGAAGAAGTAAATGCTGTCTCCCTCAAGCTCAGAAGCTCCGCTGCAATGAGCTTCATCAAAAGAGCAAAGTAGGTGTGAACACAAAATAAAAGTTCCTGAAAATCAGTATCTCTGCCCACATGGTAAAGCTTAGAAAGTGCCTCAGCTTCTTTTCCTTGGTTGCCATCATTAAACTGCTCGCCGTAAACAATCCCAAATATTCTTTTCCACTCATTAAAAAAGGTGCGGATATGAGTTTGGTTTCCCCAATATTCCAAAGCATTGGCTAAGGCAGAAACAGTTTTTGGAGCAAGTTCACTCTGGGGACCAAACTTTTGAGCCAAATTCTCAGCTGTAAGCGGCATTCGAGATAGCGCTCTCAAAGTAATTAGAAAAGTCCTGGCGCTCTCAGGGTTAAAGAAGAACGGCCCACGCATTACAAACTTGTTTCGATCTATGGTTTTGCTATTACCATTCTGATATTTCACGAAAAAAATCTGATCGCCATCAAATCCTACGCCAACCAATTGTGTGAGCTCTGCCTCTATGGCTTCATCGGAAAGATAATTGACTAGCTGGTCATAGGCGTGGTCTATGTTTCTTTTTGAGGAAAACGACAATGGCGGCTCATATTCGATGATGACCTGCCCATGAACTGCATCAGACCGACCACCGCTATAAACAGACTTTTCATACTTAGGGGTGGAATGTAAACCCAATTGTGCCTTTATGGGATCCAATAGTTTTTCAAAGCCAATCCGTAAATCTTCTTCGGTTTTTGCTTCCCTCAGTAAATCTCGTGTTCCCATAACCAGACTATCAGCTAATTCAGGGAGTGAATCTTGTATTGCTCTATTTTCGTTAACTTTCTTGGTCATAAGAACACCTTCTCTTTATTTCATCTGCTAAGTATCACCATTTTATCGCCGATGATTTCCCACTGCCTCATATTATAAAAGAAGGCTGTAAAAAAGGATAGGTCTCATCAGTCTCTCCCCCCAACAAAAAAGCCGCCCTTCGGCAGCTTCCAATGCAAACTCGGCGCGCTTGCCAGTGGCAAACGCCCAACCCCCTCTCAGTTGTAACGATTCCCGCAGCGCGCTTGCGCGCCCTTGGCAACCCTAAAGCTTAATTTCGATATCCACGCCCGCCGGCAGGTTCAAGCGCATCAGCATATCGATGGTCTTGGAGTCGGGGTCCAGCACGTCAATCAAGCGGTTGTGTGTACGGATCTCGAAGTGCTCGTGCGAATCCTTATCAATAAAGGTGGAGCGGCGCACCGTGTAGCGCTCGATGCGCGTGGGCAGCGGTACCGGTCCAACCACCTGAGCGCCACTGCGTTCAGCCGTCTCCACAATCCGTTTAGCGGATTGATCCAGGATGCGGTGGTCATAAGCTTTCAAGCGAATACGAATTCTTTGTTTTGCCATAATCTTCCTAAATCAGTTCTAATTTTTAGTTCTCTCCAGCAGTTTCCTGCCAGAGGCGTTAGCCTATTTCAATTATCTCTCGCCTAAAATGGCTTTCTTCTTGCTCTCCGAAACTTGGGCATAGTGTTTGAATTCCATCGTAAACACGCCCCTGCCTTGCGTAGCAGAGCGCAGTTCCGTGGCATACCCAAACATCTCCGAGAGCGGCACTTCAGCATGGATTAGCTGAGCATTTCCAAACTGCTGCTCCATGCCCAGAACGTTACCAGAGCGGGCATTAATCTGACCTAAAACATCACCTGTATATTCTTCCGGCACGGTGACCTCAACCTTCATGATGGGTTCGAGTAAAACCGGTGCTGCTTTTTCTGCCGCCTCGCGGAAAGCAAAGATTGCTGCCATGCGGAAAGCTAATTCACTCGAATCCACTTCGTGGTACGAGCCATCCACCAACGATACCTTGAAGTCGGTCATGGGGTAGCCGGCTAAGGGTCCGCTCTCAGCAGCTTCGTAGATTCCTTTTTCCACCGCCGGAATATACTCCTTGGGGATGACGCCCCCGCGGATTTTGTTTTCGAATTGGATTCCGGTGCCATTTGGGAGGGGTTCCATATTAATGACCACATGCCCATATTGCCCGTGACCGCCGGTCTGCTTGGTATATTTATAGTTGACATTTTCCACCGGTCGAAGGATGGTCTCCCGGTATGCCACTTTGGGTTTACCTACGTTGGCTTGCACCTTGAATTCGCGCAGCAGGCGGTCAACTAACACGTCCAAATGCAGTTCGCCCATTCCGGAGATAACCGTCTGACCGGTATTTTCGTCCTGGCGGATTTTGAAGGTGGGGTCTTCTTCCGAAAGCTTCTGCAGCGATTCAGCCATCTTCTCCTGATCGGCTTTGGTTTTGGGCTCGATTGCCACCGAAATAACCGGGTCGGGGAAGGTGATGCTTTCCAATAACACAGGAGCAGAAGGGTCGCTAAGCGTATCACCGGTAAAGCTAAACTTCAGCCCTAATATGGCGCCGATATCGCCGGCACCTAACTCGGGGATGTCTTCGCGCCTATCGGCGTACATGCGCAGCAACCGCCCGATGCGTTCTTTCTTATCCTTTGAGGAGTTATAGACTGCTCCGCCTTGAGTAATTTTCCCGGAGTAGACGCGCACGTAAGCTAACCTGCCCATATAGGGGTCTGTAACAATCTTAAAAACCAAAGCAGCCAGGGGTTCGCTTGAGTCGGGGTGACGTAACACTTCACTGCCGTCTTTTAGCAGTGTGGCTTTTACAGGGGGAATATCCAATGGTGAGGGCAGATAGTCCACCACAGCATCCAAAAGGGGCTGCACGCCTTTATTGCGTAAGCTCGTGCCGCAAAAGACGGGGGTAACTTTATTGGCAATCACGCCTTTGCGTAAAGCCGCTTTTAGCTCAGGCAAGCTGAGGGGTTCATCATCTAAATATTTCTGTAAGAGCCCATCATCCAATTCAGCGATCTGCTCGATTAGAGCTTGGCGTTTTTGGGCGGCTTCTTCTTGATATTCAGCCGGGATAGGCTTGACTATCGGTTCTTTGCCTAATTCGTCCTCGAAGTAAACTGCTTCTTCTTCCAGCAGGTTGATCACACCCTCGAAGGCTGCTTCTTCGCCAATGGGGATCTGCATGGCGATTGGCTCAGCGCCTAAGCGGCTCCGAATGCTCTCGACGGTGCGAGCATACGAAGCGCCTTTGCGGTCCATCTTATTGGCAAAGCATATCCGCGGCACCTCATAGCGATCCGCCTGCCTCCAGACGGTTTCGCTCTGCGGCTCGACTCCCTGCACCGCATCAAAGACGACCACGCCGCCATCCAACACGCGCAAAGAGCGCTGAACTTCAGCGGTGAAATCAATGTGCCCAGGTGTATCGATCAGGTTGAGGCGGTAACCCTTCCATTCGGCAGTCACAGCTGCCGAAACGATGGTGATGCCGCGTTCACGCTCTTGTGCCATCCAGTCGGTAACCGTTGTGCCTTCATCGACGTTGCCGAGGCGATAGGTTTTACCCGTATAAAACAAAATCCGCTCGGTCGTCGTGGTCTTACCGGCGTCGATATGGGCGATGATGCCTATATTACGATATTTCTCGAGCGGAAATGCTTCCATTAATAATCCAATTGGTAAGGTACAAAATTAAATGCGGAAATGGGAGAAGGCTCGGTTTGCCTCTGCCATTTTGTGCGTTTCTTCCTTGCGGCGAATAGAAGCGCCCTGATTCTCGGCAGCGTCCATGAGTTCGCCTGCCAACTTCTCCGAGAACGATTTGCCACTGCGGGCGCGGGTTGAAGTAATGATCCAACGGATAGCTAAAGTGAGCCGGCGGTCTGGGGAAACTTCCATTGGCACCTGATAGGTAGCACCACCCACACGGCGGGGGCGAACTTCCATCACTGGGCTAACGTTTTTGATAGCCTGCTCCAATACTTCCACACCGTCCTTACCCGTTTTCTCAGAAATAATATCAATCGCATCGTAAACCATGGTGGTAACCGTGCTTTTCTTCCCATCCAGCATGATGTGATTGATCAACTTCTGAATGTGCTGGTTATGGTAACGCACATCCGGTGGAACTTCGCGTTTTTCGGGTTTAAATCTTCTTGCCATAATTGCTCCTCATTAAAATGCCCAAGGCAATCGCGTTCAACGGGTGAGCGCCTGCCTCATCTCATTTTCATCCAGTGCTATTTACCGCGTTTAGCGCCGTATTTGGAACGTCCGCGCTTACGGTCAGCCACGCCTGTCGAATCTAACGCACCGCGCACAACATGATAGCGCACGCCTGGCAGGTCTTTCACTCTGCCGCCGCGCACCAACACCACGGAGTGCTCCTGCAGCTGATGACCTTCGCCGGGGATGTAAGCGGTAACTTCCATCCCATTGGAAAGACGCACACGGGCAATCTTCCGCAAGGCTGAGTTCGGCTTTTTGGGCGTCATCGTGCGCACAACAGTGCAAACGCCGCGTTTCTGCGGGGCACCTTTAGGTTGGCGCGTACGGCGCTGCTTCTTTGCGTTAAGCGTGTATTGCAAAGCAGGCGACTTGCTTTTTTGTTGCTTAGTCTTGCGACCTTTGCGAACTAATTGATTAATTGTTGGCACATTGCCTCCGTCCAGTTTCTATAAATTACCAATTATTCATCAATCAAGGCCATCAATCTAACCTGATGGCCTTGTTCATTACGACTTTCGCCAAACAAGGCTTACGAAACCCTGCCTGGCAGGGCGAGGATTGATTTTATCACGCCCCAAATGGTGAGTCAAGTAAACCTGTCGGGATGCGCGTGTCGCGTTTGTCACTATCCTTACCATAAGTCTCAATCTCGCCATCTTCCATGATGGATTCGACCTCTAACCCTAAGCTCTGCAGTTCCTTGACTAACACCTTGAATGCCGAAGGTAAACCTGGGGCTTCAATCGGTTTATTGGAGACAATAGCTTGGTAAGTTGCATCGCGCCCCGCCACGTCATCGGATTTAATTGTGAGCATTTCCTGCAGGGTGTAGGCGGCACCATAAGCCTCCAGCGCCCAGACTTCCATCTCGCCAAAGCGCTGTCCGCCAAATTGTGCCTTTCCACCCAAGGGCTGTTGCGTCACCAAGCTGTATGGACCAGTCGAGCGCGCGTGCACCTTATCCTCGACCAAGTGGTGCAGCTTCAAAAAGGTCATATATCCTACGGTGACTGGTTGGTCGTATGCCTCACCAGTCTTCCCGTCGCGCAAGACTTGCTTTCCAATAATTGGGGTAGGCGTATTGGTTTCCACCATGATGGTCTGAGCAGCTTTCTTAAGTTCTTCCGTGCTCAGGTCACCAGGCAGCTGCCTGCCGAGGCGCTTTGCCCAGAGTTCTAAGCATGCACGCACCGCGCGCTCGTCCTGCACCTCGCGTTCCTTCACCGGAATATTATCTTCTGGGAAGGCAGTGATCAGTTTTGGATCGTATCCTTCGCTCTCTAACCATTCTTTCATCGCCGTGCGACGGGCAACAATATTGTTTTCCTGCAAGGTGAAAATATCGTAGCCTTTATCCCCTAAGCGATTCGCTAAGTAAATCAGGCGGGCTTCTTCGTCATCTTTTATCTGCTCAGGTTCATAGCCAACGGAATTCAACCATTCCCATGCCTTCTCACCAGTGATGCGCCAAGCTTCGTCGATCAACCAAGCCCGCGCGAGCTCAGCCTCAATTTCACTTTCAGAGGCACCATCAAAGACCGGGGTAATCGCCCGGAAGCCTAAACTGTTCGCAGCCCAACCTAAGTGCGTCTCCAAAACCTGGCCGATGTTCATACGCCCAGGGATGCCTAACGGGTTCAGGATAATATCTACTGGTCTGCCATCTTCCAAGAAAGGCATATCTTCCACGGGTACGACCATCGAAACCACGCCCTTATTCCCATGCCGCCCAGCCATCTTATCGCCAGCCATAACCTTGCGGCGCTGCGCCACAGAAACACGCACCATCTTATCCACACCAGCTGAAAGATCAGCATCTTCTTCACGGGTGAAAACTTTCACATCCACCACAATACCATGCTCGCCGTGGGGCATGCGTAACGACGTATCTTTGACGTCGCGGGATTTCTCGCCAAAAATAGCCCGTAAGAGCCGCTCCTCTGGGGTCAGCTCTTTCTCCCCTTTAGGGGTAATCTTACCGACTAAAATGTCATTGGGTCCAACTTCGGCGCCAATGCGAATGATGCCTACTTCGTCTAAGTTGCGAATAGCATCATCCCCCACGTTCGGGATCTCGCGGGTAATTTCTTCGGGACCCAACTTGGTATCACGCGCTTCGACTTCGTACTTTTCGATATGAACGCTGGTATAGCGGTCTTCTTCCACTAGTCTTTCCGAAATCAGAACCGCATCCTCGAAGTTATAGCCTTCCCAAGGCACAAAGGCGATCAACACATTTTGCCCTAAGGCTAATTTGCCATCTTCCGTTGAGGAGGAGTCGACAATCACATCACCCTTATGCACGATTTGTCCTTTACTCACCGCTGGGCGTTGATCGATACAGGTGCTCTGATTCGAACGCTGATACTTGCGCAGTTTATAATCTTTCTCAGTCCCATCAACTTGGCGAATCACGATGGTATCGCCGGTGACTTTAATCACCTCACCATCTTGTTCAGCCAAAATGATTTGGCCTGAATCAGCTACAGCTGCAGCCTCCATACCGGTCGATACCAATGGTACTTCTGGGCGCAGTAAAGGCACAGCCTGTGTCTGCATATTCGAACCCATCAATGCTCGGTTGGCATCATCATGCTCTAAGAAGGGGATTAGCGCAGCACTAATACCAACCACTTGATTGGGGGCTACATCCATGTAATCGATATACTCATAGTCATAAATAGCAAATGTCGAGTAGTAACGGCAAGAGTTCCGTCGGATGAATTCTCCGTATTCATTCAGCGGTGCATTCGCTTGTGCGATGACATACTTGTCTTCCGCATCCGCTGAGAGGTAAACATACTCATCGCTCACATAGGGGCGAACTAATACTTCCTTAATCCCTAACTCGCGGATCTTCGCTGCCATTTCTGGGGTCACCCGTGTTTCCGCGGGATAGATGATTTCTCCAGTCTGGGGATCCTTGATATCCTGCCGCAGCAAGTGATTGACCAAATTCGGGTCAGATCCTTTCATCGAGCGGTAAACTTTACGGTATGGCGTCTCAATGAAACCATATTCATTGACCGTGGCGTAAGAAGCTAATCTGCCGATCAAGCCGATGTTTGGACCTTCTGGGGTCTCGATTGGGCAGATGCGCCCATAGTGCGAAAAGTGCACATCACGCACATCGAAACCAGCACGTTCGCGCCGCAAGCCACCAGGTCCTAAAGCAGAAACGGTGCGCTTATGGCGCAGCTCACTGAGCGGATTGGTTTCTTCCATAAATTGGGAAAGCTGGCTGGAACCAAAAAATTCGCGCAGCGCTGCCACCATCGGGCGGATATTCACTAAGCTCACCGGAGAAAGGCTGCCACCCGTATCCCGCAAGGACATACGTTCCTTGATCACACGTTCCATACGGCGCAAGCCAACGCGTAACTTGTTCTGGATAAGCTCACCGACAGTTTTAACCCGACGGTTGCCCAAATGGTCGATATCATCGGGGGGCAAGACACCATTGTTGATCTGGATCATGTGACGAACCAAGCGGATGACATCCAACTTGGTTATTGTGCGATGTTCAATCGGAATTTCACTCTCGAGATCCAGCTTCTGGTTAAGTTTATAACGGCCAACTTTTTCCAAATCGTAATGGCGCGGATCGAAAAGCTGCTCAATGATGTGATTGCGAGCATTATCCAAGGTGGGCGGTTCACCTGGGCGCAGCTTCTTGTAAAGCTCAATCAGCGCTGCCTGGGCAATTGTCAAACCACCGCTCAAATCATACTCAGGTTCTTCTTCGAAAGAAGATTCGATAAAGGAATGATCGGGGTTATTATCAACATCCTGGAAAAGCGCTAAAATCTCTTCGTCTGTGCCATTGGTCAGTGGTGAATCAGGAATACCATCATCGATGGCAGCCATTGCGCGTAAAAAGACGGTGATTGGGACAGTGCGTCTGCGGTTGTATTTTAAGGAGATGCTGTCGTTCTTGCGTGTCTCAAACTCCATCCAGGCACCGCGGTCCGGAATGAGCTTAGCACTAGCCATCTGCCTGCCGGTGGTACGATCCAGCTCAGCCTCAAAATAGACACCCGGCGAGCGAATTAATTGCGAAACGACCACGCGTTCGGTTCCATTAATAATGAAAGTGCCCTTTGGGGTCATCTCGGGGAAGTCGCCCAAGAACAAGTCCTGCTTGATTTTTTCGCTGAAGTCGCTGCTGCGACCTTCGAGCAGAACCGAAACGTACAGCGGCGAGGAATAGGTCAAATCGCGTTCTAAGCATTCATCGATTGAATTTTTAGGTTCATCGAACCAGAAACTCAATCCGAATTCTTGAGCGATCGGGTCATCGCTGGGGAAATACAGCCGCAGATCACCCACATACGATTCAATTGGGGAAATTTCATTAAACAGGCTCTTAAGCCCTTCCTTTTTCAACCTCTGAAAAGAATCCAATTGCACTTGGATTAATTGAGGGAGCGACATCCCTACCGGGATACGAGCATAAGTTTTTGGAGGCATCAAATCCGTCATCCAGTTCTCCTAAACGTTAAATGCGTGGTGAGACAAAGGCTACCACGCCAAAGTAAGATTTTTCCAACGCAAATTTTCAGTATATACCAATCTGATTAATGAGTCAATTCAAATAGATTATACGATGCAACATTCTACCACAAGTTCGAGAGATTTTTGCAAGATTTTCTCCCGCTAATTGACAATTTTATCATCTTTAAATTTTCAAAAAGCAAACTATAGTATAATAGCCGATTGTGCAAAATGTTATGGATCAATTATATTTTATAGCCGGATTGGAGGTGAATGCTAATGGCAAGTGTAACATTGAGATCCAATGAATCTCAGGATTCCTTGGTGAAGCGCTTTCGCAAGAAAGTGGTAAAGAGTGGTGTGCTCAGCACCGTACGGCGAAAACGCTGGTTCATCTCCAAAGGCGAACAAAAACGCATGGATAAGAAAAAGGCGGTGCGCCGCTCTTATCGGAATAAGTCGTACCCAAGTTAGCCTACAGTTAGAAAGAGGTTTTATGGCGAAAGAGGAAGAGAAGATCCTCGTCGACGGGACAATCATAGAAGCTTTACCCGGAACCCAGTTCCGTGTGCGCCTGGATAATGGCCACGAAATTATTGCCTACCTCTCTGGCAGGATGCGCCGATACTACATCCGCATCTTGTTGGGGGATGCAGTCAGAGTGGAAATGTCCCCTTATGATATGAACCGCGGCCGTATCGTTTACCGTCAACGGCGCGAAGGATCTTCCAATTTGGAAGAAGCTTAATAGCATCAACCGTTATAGCCCCCTTTTTAGGGGGCTATTTTCTGTATCTCATTCAATCTATTCTATGCCTTCTCCCACCTCACCGAATCAATCTGAACATATCCGCCGAGTCGAATCTCCTGCGGATCTCCTAGCTGTCGCCGATTTAATCGAAGTAGCTTTCGATCTTAAGCATGACCCTGAAGGGCAGGTTGTTATCCGCCAGATGCGCCGGGTTGCTCACCAACGAACTCCAGCAACCATTCGCGCATTACGCAGTTCTACTGAAGGCTTTGTTTGGGTCGAGAATGATGAAATCGTCGGCAACATCACCTTGATGCACTTTCATAAATCAAGCAAGCCGCGTACCTTAATTGCCAATGTTGCTGTTGCACCAGATTATCAAGGGTTGGGCATTGCAACTGCCCTCACCGATTACGTTATGCACTATCTGCATAACAAGCCAAAAGCGGAAATTTGGCTGCAAGTCCGCTCAGATAATGCCCAAGCAATCCACATTTATTCCAAGTATGGATTTAAGTTTGAGCATGCCATTGCCCAGTGGCGATACTCTCCAACAGTACATGCCTTATTCAGTGAAAGCACAGAGGCTACATCCTTCCACCACGTTACCCGACGACGAATTTCAGATTGGGCAGAGCAGTCAGCTTGGTTAAATGTCATTTACCCAGAAAACACGCGTTGGTATCAAAATTTAAACTTTGCAGCTTTTTCACCTTGGGCATGGCTCAACCCCGCAAACTGGATTGAATTACCCAATCTGCAACACATCGCCTTACGTCCTAAGGGTTATTTGGCAGGTGTGCTCACTTGGCAGCAAACTGCCACAAGCGCTGACCAAATCTTTTTAGCCTTACCCCAAAGCACCAACGAAGACGATTCAGCTGAGGTTCTACTTCGTTATCTTATCGAACATCTCAAACCAACGCGCGATCTTCACTTAGAATATCCCGCTGGGCGTGCGACTCGCGGGATTCAAAATGCGGGCTTCGTCCTTGCCCGCAGTCTGGATTGGATGCGGTTTGAAAAGCTGCAACCATAATGCCAGCTGAATAACGAACTTGCCTTTCCTGATAAAAAAAGAGGACTGCGCTCTGTGGGGCAGTCCTCCTTCAATTAACTCCTAAAGCTCTTCGTCCACAATCGTCTCAATCAAATCGAGAAATTCCTGCCATTCTTCTTTGAAGAAATGCAGCGTGACGTTGTTGAGCTCTAAGTGATAGGTGGATTCACCATCTGGTTCATCCGCCCGCCATGCCAAATAGTTCTCAGTTTCAGCAATCGTTGTAGTTATAGGTTCTCGTTCGTCATCCATAGTTGGCTCCTTATCCTTTATATCTGGATTATCTCATTAATTTTAGAAGTGATACAAGTTTATTTTTCATCCGTTATATTTTTGTCAGATTTTCGTTTCTTAATACCCTCGTTAATCGGCGAAAACCATCGCTCAATTGTTGAATGGATTGACCGCCAAGCTTTCTTTATCCACTTGGAAATCTTCCTCCCCAACTTACGGAGCCACTTGGTAAGCAAATTTTCCTTGCCGAGGTGCTGATAGGTGATCTCCTGCCATGGATCTTGGTCAGTGAGCTTGGAAAGAATATAGTGGAAGAGCAATTTTCCAGAAGCAAAAACAGGCGCTGCTAACATAATCCCCAATAAGCCAAAGAGCTGCACACCTACCAGAGCGGTAATAAGGACTGCTGCCGGGTGAACGCGAAGCGTATCGCCCATCACTTTAGGCCTGATAATATTATCGATAATATTATCAATCACTAAGGCAATCGCAATAATAATGAGGGCATAAGCTGCTGGAAGCAAACCAAAAGGCGTCGGTCGGATAATCAATCCCACAATACCCATGGTAATCCAGCCAATCCAAGCGCCCAAATAGGGAATGAAGCGGCCCAATGCCACAATAATAGCAATGCCCAATGAAAATGGCATCTGCAAAATAGAAAGAAATATCACATATACCACAAAAGCAATGAAGACAACTAAAAGCTCTCCACGCCAGAAGGCACTCCAAATCCTGGAAAGTTCTGCCTTCATCTGTTGGATATCCTGTTCATAGTCCTTGAATATCTGCGAGGGTTTACTGTTTGTACTGCCAGATTCAGAAGTGACAAAAAAGGCAATCAGATACATCATCAGCATCCGGAAGATCAAATTGGCGCCGCCGGAAACTGCTAGAGCAATCAGGCTACCTGCACCTTCTAAGATTGGTTGAACCCGACTGATGAGTAGATCACCAAGGTATTTCGTTGTCAGCTCTGGCACGGTAAAACTCAATGGTCCAAGGGTAATTTCTTGGTTGGACCATTGAGATAAGTTTTGAATAAAATTACTTAATGATGAGCTCAGGAGCGTGATCAGGTTTTGCAATTGGGCAAAAAGGGCAATACCCCCCCATGTGATTAATCCAATCAGCACAATAGCGACAACAACATAAACTATGGCTGTGGAAAGCCTCCAATTTAACTTTAAGCGCCGATTGAACCACTTGACGATTGGCCAGAGAAGTATCGTAACTGCAAATGAAGCAAGGATCAGTCCAAAATAAGACTTAAATTCTACCAGCAGCAACAACAGCACAGCGATCAGTGCCAAGCTCACCACAAGCTTTGTTGTTCCAGACCAATGCGGAACACTTGCAGTTTCTGGGGTATTCTGTGCAGGGGCGTTCTGAGCAGGAATATTTTCCTTTTGCATAAAGTTAATTTTAGCTCGAAATGGAATAAGGTGCAAAAGTCAAACTTGAACCAAATTAGATGCCGAATATTGTTGATTCCTATTGACACACGGTAAGACTCTTGTATAATATAGACGTCTATACAACCAAGGAGAGAAAGCTTGGAAAGGGAAGATGAATGGACGATCTCACCAAATTAGATGGCGTCCCGCTTTATGTCAAAATCAGACAGAGCCTCCGCGAGAATATTCTTAAAGGCTCCTATAAACGTGGCGAGAAAATCCCCTCCGAAGAAGAATTAGCAGCACAGTATGGCGTCAGCCGGATGACTTTACGCCACAGCATCAATGACCTTATTGATGAAGGGCTGCTCTACCGGCGCCAAGGTGTAGGCACTTTCGTTGCCCATCATCATTTGGCAAGAGACCATAGCCGGTTAACCAATTTTTTCGAAAATTCCCGCATGGACGGTCTGCAGGTCAGCGAAAAAGTGCTTGACTTTAGGCAGATCCCTGCTAAATATCAAGTGGCTAAAGCCCTCAATCTCAAAGAAGCCGATCCGGTCATTTGCATTAAAACTTTGCGCTTCATTGAAACAGAACCTGTTACCGTGCACGAAGCATATATTCCTATGGCTTTATTTGGTGACCTGCTCAATATGGATATCGAGAGCCAATCCCAAGACTTATGGGGCTTTTATGAACGCTGCGGCTACAAGGTCAAACGCGGTGTGCAGCGCTTAGAAGCGCGGCAAGCAGATGAGGACCTGGCAGATTTGCTTTCCATGCAAGTTGGTGCTCCTATATTATATAAGGAGCGCACCTTATTTTCCGAAGATGGCACCCCGATTGAGTTTCTCTATTGCTTTAATCGCGGTGATATGTATTCCATCACTGTTTCTTTATTAAGGTAATAAGCGATGTTTGGAAACAAGCAATCGGAAAGGAGCAGTTTAATATAGAAACACTAAAATACTTACTGTTCAGTTGTATTGAGATATCTTTTTCAACCTGTCACAAAGTGTATTTTTGATAGAACCAAATTGAATTTCTTAGGGAGTAAATAATTATGAGTGAAAGCCCAATCGAGCGCTTGATAAAAACTAATCCAGATATGGAGATTTGGTGGGATTCTTCCCCCCTAATGTTTGAACCTTGGGTTCAAAAAATGCTGCAGAATGCCGACCCTGCTGAACGTGATGAGCTCGAACAACAGCTTCGCCGGCTTTACAACGCCCAAGACCCAGCCAAAAGTATTTTCCGTGGATGCACCACAAACCCTCCACTCTCTTGGGAAGCCGTCCGCGGTGATATCCCAACATGGAGTGCCTATGTTGATAAACTTATCGAAGAAAACCCTGATTTAGACAATCAGAAAATTGCTTGGCTGACCTACAAGGAAGTTATCCGCCGCGGTGCTGAGATGATGATGCCCATTTATGAGGCTTCTAAACACCGCTTCGGCTGGATTTCAGGTCAGCTTAACCCCCGCCTGTTCACTGAAACTGAACAGATGATCACCGACGCAGATGAGCTTAAAGCGATTAGCCCCAATGTGATGATTAAAGTGCCGGCTAGCACACAAGGTATTGAAGTCCTCAAAGTTCTCGCGTCCAAAGGCATCAGCACCAACACAACAACCTGCTTTACCCTGCCCCAAATCAAAGCTTCAGCAGATGCTACTTTAGCAGGCATGGAAATCGCTAAAAAGAATGGTACGGATCTTTCTAACTGGCGCGCAGTCATTACGATGATGATTGGACGTCTTACAGAAAACCCGGTGCTTGTTCAACAAGCGGAACGCCGTGGAATTCATCTCACCTGGCAAGATAAACATTGGTGGGGGATCGGCGTTTTCCACCGAGCTTATAAGCTGCTTAAAGAAGAAGGATACCCAAGTAAGATGTTAGCTTGCTCCCTGCGTGAAGGACCCTTAGTCGCAGGGAGACCTCGCTTTTGGGATATCGAATACTTAGCGGGCGGGGATATCGTGTATACGATGCCACCTTATGCCCTCACGCCACTCTTCGAGATTGGAGATATTCGCTTCGAAAATAAGATCGAGGAAGATATTCCAGCGTCGGTGTGGGATAAGATGATGAAGATTCCATACGGAATTCAGGCTTCTGATCCAAATGGTATGGAAATTGATCAATTCAATCTTCATCCAGCTACTATTGATACTGTAAATGCTTTCTCAAAGGCATTCACTGGTCTCGAAGGTTTTGTCCAGGAAAGAATGGACCTCAAATCCAAAAAAGTGCATAGCTGATCCTTTCCTGTGAACAGAAAAGTATAAGGATTGTTCATTAAGCAGCATCAGAGAAAATAAGACGAGGAGGTGTCAAATACAGAGAAATACAAAGAAAATGGCACTGAGCAGCTTTTATTGTTATATGTATAGCAAGGTACAAATTATCCGTTGTTGAGCCCATAGCTCGATGAGGGATAATGCGTACAATCGGTTTCAGCTCGATGCAGGTGCGAGGAAACACCCATTACTAAACAGCATTTTCATTAATGCTACCTGCAAAGAGAACGGTTCAAAGTGAAGAAAGAAGTGATTATGGCGAAAGATGTTGAATTTGTCGTCAAGCAAATTGCAGATACAGTCCTAAGAAATGAGGCTTATTTTAGTGAGCTGGATGGGGTTTGCGGTGATGGTGATTTTGGTTATTCCTTAGCCCGGGGTTTCGAAAAGGTCCTGGCTGAATGGGATAATATGGATCACAGCACTCCAGGGAACTTTTTGAAAAAGGTAGCTCAAGTCATTATGAGCGCAGTCGGAGGCGTCTCTGGCACGATTTGGGGAACAATGTTTTTGCGAGTTGGTGTAAAACTTGGGAATAAGACCGAAATCACTCGGGAAGACGCCATCGAATTATTGCACGTTGCCATCGATGCAATCAAGCAGCGTGGCAGCTGCGATTTGGGCGATAAGACCTACTTAGATGCATTAGTTCCAACCGTCGATGCTCTCGAAAAAGCCTTCGCGGAAGGCAAAGATACTGCCGAAGCCTTAGAAATTGCTGCTAAAGTGGCGGCTGAAAGTGCAGAAGCCACACGCGCCTTAGTTGCAAAGAAAGGTCGGGCAGCTTATACAGGTGAACGCAGTATTGGCACCTTAGATGCTGGTTCTGTAGCCGTAGCGAAGATTTTTGAAGATCTCGCTAAAGCTTGGAAAGAAAACTAAACCAAATTAATATTAAAAAAGGAGAAAATATGAAAAAGTTTTGTAATGACCCCAAGAATTATGTGCCTGACATGCTGAAAGGCATCGCCTTGGCAAATAAGGACAAGCTGAAATATATCCCCGACTATAACCTGATTATGCGTGCGGATATTCCTCAGCCCAATAAAGTCTCGATTATGCAAGGTTCTGGCTCTGGCCACGAACCTGCCCATGTCATGATCGTTGGTAAGGGCATGCTCGATGCTGCCTGCCCTGGCAACGTGTTCGCTGCGCCACCTCCAGAATACGTCTACCAAACCACAAAATTGATTGCTGGTCCAATGGGCGTGTTGCACCTGCTGAACAACTACACTGGCGATACAATGTCCTTTGATACTGGGCGTGAATTAGCCGAAGCTGAAGGCATTGAAGTGCGCACAGTAGTGATCAATGATGACGTGGCTGTAAAAGACTCCACCTACACCGTAGGGCGCCGCGGTGTGGCAGGCAACTTCTTCGTGATTAAAGCCTGCGGTGCCGCATCAGAGCGCGGAGCGACGTTGGAAGAGCTCGAAAAACTCGGCAACCGTGTTGTTTCCGTCACCCGCACGTTTGGTGTGGCGCTTACTGGCTGCACGCCGCCCGCCAAAGGCACGCCTATCTTCACCTTAGCAGAAGATGAGATGGAAATGGGCATTGGCATTCATGGTGAACCGGGTCGCAAACGCGTCAAGATCCAACCTGCAGATAAGATCATCGATGAAGTTTTTGCCATCGTCGCTGACGATCTGCCCTACAAGGCTGGAGACGAAGTAGCCCTGATGATCAATGGCATGGGTGGCACCCCCATTTCAGAGTTATATATCCTCTATGGGCATGCGCATGAATTAGCGGAAAAGCGTGGCTTAAAGATCAAGCGCCACTATGTAGGTGAGTACTGCACCTCGCTTGAGATGGCTGGCTTCTCCCTGACTCTCGTCAAACTTGATCCAGAATTAGAAGATTTACTGGCTGCCCCAGCTGAGGCTGCGATTCATATCTTCTAAACCCTGCAAATCTTTACACCACCTCGATATTCAGGCAGGCTACCCAGCCTGCCTGATGTTTTTAATGGCATAAATCAGACAAATGAGATTTGAAACGCTCAAAATAACTACTGAGGCTGCCCTAATCTATTCCCAGCGCCAGAAACGGGCTGCCAAAGCTGTGCAAACGAGCGCAACTCCCAGCAGAACACCCACGCTTAATCCCTGCCCTTCCCAGCTGCCTTGCAGCCAAGAGGCTTTCAACAGCTTCACACCGTACGTTAGGGGGATAAAACGGGAGATGTTTTGTACAGCTGGCGGCAGCACTTCCATAGGTATGGTCGCCCCTGAAAGGAACATCAAAATGAAGCCCACAATGAAACCAAATACATTGGCAACTTGAACGGATGGCGCGACGGCTGCCAGTAAATAGCCCATTGCGTACATTGCGAAAGTCGTCAGCAGGAATGCCAATAATAGCAGCCCCCAATTGCCGTAAAATTGCGCCCCAAAGCCAAAAACGGCGACGGCACACATAATTAGCGTACCAAGCAGTAAAACAATAATGTAGGTAAGGACATCTGCCAAAATAAAAGTGGACGAGCGCAAGGGCGTGGCGCGTAAGCGGTGCAGCATACCCGTTTCGCGTTTCATCGCCACATCAACGGGAATTGTGAGCAAACCAACATTATCAATAACCATCGCAATATAAGCAGCGGTAGTCACATCAATAAAACCATAGCCGCCTACAAACGATGCTGGATCATTCCCGTAGATTGACCCGAAAAGTACGAGCATTAATGGCGCCCATGCCAATGTGAAAAATGCCGCCGCTGGTTCCCGCAGGTAAATCTTAATTTGAGTTAAAGCCAAGTTCCAAAAAGCACGCATAGTTCATCCTCCTCAGATTGGTCCCCTAATCACGCATTTCGTTACCAGTTAAAGAAAGAAAAACATCTTCTAAGCTGGATTGTTGGATATGCAGTCCTTTTAGCGAGATGCCATGCTGATCAAGCAGCTGCAACAATTCCACAATATTCTCATTATTGAAATTGATCAGGGTGAAATCCTCACCGACTTCTACTGCAATAACTCCACGAATCCCTCTTAGCCAATCTACCTCTTCCTTTAATGCTTGTGGAAGGCGGATGCGGGTTTCGTGGGCATATTGTTCGATGAGATCTGAGGGCTTCCCGAGCGCTACGATTTTGCCATGATCCATAACAGCGACGCGATCACACAAATTTTCTGCCTCATCCATAAAATGGGTTGTAAGGAAAACTGTGTGCCCTTGCTCTCGCACACCGCGTACCAGGTCCCAGGTAGCCCTCCGAGCTTGCGGGTCTAATCCGGTTGTAAGCTCATCAAAGAAAACCAACTGCGGTTTATTGATCAGCGCTAAGCAAATAAACAGGCGCTGTTTTTGCCCGCCAGAAAGTTTAGAGAAATAAACATTCTCTTTTTCAGATAGCCCCAGGCGCTCCAGCAGCTCGTCTTTTGGGGCAGGATGGCTATAAAAGGAAGAAAAAAGCTCAACCGCCTCCCCAACCTTGATATGCGGATACAAACTCGAACCTTGCAGTTGCATCCCAGTCTGCTCATAAAGGGTGGTGCTTTGCGTTTGCGGGTCTAAGCCCAATACACGAATGCTGCCAGCATCCGGTTTGCGCAGTCCTTCGATGCACTCGATCGTCGTGGTTTTGCCAGCACCGTTTGGCCCAACCATTCCAAATATTTCGCCTTCTTCCACAATCAGGTCAACACCATCGACTGCTTTGACGGCTCCATAAGTTTTATGTAAGCCTTCTACCCATATCACTTCGTGCATGCTGCCTCCGTTTTTTGTTAGGGTTGAATAGGAAACAAATTGTTTACATAATAACACGGGAGAAAGGATATAACAGTAGATAATCATAGGATTGGATGATAAAGTGATTAATCGCCATTTTCTTTCGGTTTTCACGGTAAAATCTTAGCTATCATAAATAAAGGACTTTAGAATAACTTCCATGCAATATAGAACCTTCGGAAAAACTGGTATAGAAGTCTCCGCCCTCGGCTTTGGTATGATGCGCCTGCCTACTTTGGGCGAGGATAGCGCTGCAATAGATGAGGAACTTGCAACCACAATGCTTCACCGTGCTATTGATGCGGGCGTGAATTATGTGGATACCGCCTGGTCCTACCATCGCGAACAAGGCGAGCCTTTCGTTGGTAGAGCCTTAGCTGGCGGCTACCGGGAGAAAGTCTATCTCGCCACTAAGCTGCCCACTTGGCTGATCCACTCCCAAGATGACATGGAGCATTTTTTAGATGCACAACTCACGCGCTTGCAAACCGACCACATCGATTTTTATCTGCTGCACTCTATGAATGCCGAGAAGTGGGAGAACCTGACCCGTCTGAAGGTCTTTGATTGGGCTGAGCGCAAGCGCACTGAAGGCAAATTCCGCTACTTTGGCTTTTCCTTTCATGATGACTTTGAGGTGTTCGAGCAGATTCTGAATGGCTACGATGCCTGGGATTTCTGCCAAATTCAATACAACTATATGGACGTAGACTATCAAGCCGGCAGGAAAGGCTTACAGGAAGCCGCACAAAAGGGGCTTGGCGTGGTGGTCATGGAGCCCCTACGCGGCGGTCAGTTAGCCAAGAACCCACCACCTGCAGCCGTGGCACAAGTCTTTGCTCAGTCTCCGCGCCAGTGGACGCCGGCGGAATGGGCACTGCAGTGGCTGTGGAACCAGCCCGAAGTCTTCTTAGTCCTCTCTGGGATGAGCACGTTGCAGCAAGTAGAGGAAAACTTAGCCAGCGCCGAACGATCGGGGGTGGGCTCACTGACGCCAGCAGACCTGCAAATCATCGAACAGGTGCGCAACGTCCGCCAAGGTTTAGCTCCCATTCCTTGTACGCACTGCGAATACTGTATGCCTTGCCCCAATGACGTCGCCATTCCTGATATCTTTGCGCTCTATAACGAAGCCATGATGTATGGGGCTCCAGAACACTCACGCTATACTTACCGCAACTTCTTCAACCCCGAAAACAAGGCTGACCAGTGTATCGAGTGTGGCACCTGCGAATCGCTCTGCCCGCAGCATATTGAGATAATTGAATGGCTCAAGACCGCTCACAGCTTCCTGCAGCCCAACCAGAGCTGAGCCGCCCGAATCCCGTCCGCCGGTCTGACCGCGCTTGGACCTTGGTGCTGGCGGCAGCATCAACAACACTAGCGGTAGTTTTTCTCATGTTCAGCCCGCCCGGCTTCTGGAATAAACTGATGGCGGTGGGTTCAGCGGTCTGTCATCAAGATCCTGCGCATTCTTTTTTGGTCTATGGGCGCCAAATGCCCTTGTGTGCGCGCTGCACCGGCATGTACTTGGGCGCGCTGCTCTCGCTGGCTTTTCATTTTCAGAAAGGAAAGTTGGGCAGCCTTCCGCCGCGCAAGATGGTAATACCCTTAGGGCTGCTCTTTTTAGCCTTTGCCGTAGATGGGCTGAACTCTTGGGCTGCCTCGCTTGGCACAGGCTGGAACTTTTATGAAACCACCAACCTAACCCGCCTCGTCACGGGTACCGGCGCTGGGCTAGTCATTGGCGCGGTGTTGGCTCCTATTTTCAATCAAACCGCCTGGGCAAGCTGGGTAAAAGCATCTGCTTTACCAAATGGCAAAAAGCTCGCCGTGCTGCTGGCTGCTGCAGCGGTGATCATCTTAGCGGTTTACGCCAGCCCGCAAGCTTTGCGTTACCCCGCCGCAATTCTTTCGGTTCTTGGTGTGCTGGTGGTGCTCTGCTTAGCCTATACCACTTTGGCGCTAATCATCCTGAAGCGTGAAAACATAGCTAACTCCTGGCGGGATCTGCTTCTGCCGCTGTTGGTTGGCATGTTTACGGCGTTCCTACAAATCAGCTTTTTGGCTTTCTTACGCATTCGCTTCCTTTAATACATACCTCCAGTGGTCGGGAATCAGATATAATTAATTTAGTTCACCCACTAGTTACCGAGAGGAAGGCATGGGTACGCTATTTTCAACTATTTTAGAGGCATTTGGTCTTTCGGCTTCAGCAGGTTTAAATGCTTACATCCCGCTGCTGGTAGTCTCACTGCTCGCGAAATTCACCAACCTCATCGAACTCACTCCACCGTGGGATGCCCTGACCAGCTGGTGGACCATTGGTGTGCTAACGGTACTCTGCCTAATTGAGGCGGTCGCCGATAAAATCCCCGCTGTAGACCACGTCAACGATGCGGTGCAAACCTTCATCCGCCCCACTGCCGGCGCGATCCTCTTTGCTGCCAGCGCCGGTTCGGTCACTAAGGTTAACCCCGTGCTCCTGATGATTTGCGGGCTCCTGGTGGCGGGCAGCGTCCATACGGTCAAATCTGTGCTGGTGCGGCCGGTTGTAACCGCAGCCACAGCTGGGACAGGTGATCCGGTCGTCAGCTTTGCGGAAGATGTAACCGCCGGTTTTATCTCCGTGCTTTCAGTGGTGCTGCCCATCGTAACTTTGATTGTTATCATCATTCTTGCGTTTGTCATAGCTTCCTGGATTCGCCGGAGAAAGCGTGCGCGAGCTGCGCTATAATTGATCTAACCCATTAACTTAACGAAAGGATAAACTTATGAGCACCGAGCCTATAACAACCCCAACGCAAACTACTTCCCCTTGGTCGGTCGTGAGTCTGATCAGCGGGATTGCCAGCTACATTGCCTTGCCTTTTTTAGGCGCAATTATTGCATTAGTCACCGGTTATGTAGCCAAAGATGAAATCCGAAAAAGCAACGGCACTATCGGCGGTGAAGGCATGGCAACTGCCGGTATTGTTCTCGGTTGGATCAATATCGCCTTGATTTTGATCGCAATCGCCCTAATTGTCATCCTCATTATCGGCATCATCCCTGCCCTGGGCACTTGGAGCGGATTTAGTGGTGGGATGCCTTTTTGGGGCTGGCATTAAACAAAGTTAACACCTGCATTTTTCCACAGCCTGCTTTTATAGCAGGCTCTTTTTTTTAAATCCCCGTCGCACCTCCATTCATTGTTAAATTTTCGACCGCTTTGTTAAATTTTCTTTAAAAAGGATAACTGTATAAAGATTTACGTGAACTCAGTACTTGACATCTATCTACCTTTGTAATATAAACAGGCTCGTTGTGAAAAAATTAAAATAAATAAATAATAATATAAGAGGAATATAGTATGAAAAAAGTAGTTTTAGTTGTTTTAGTTGCAGTGCTCGTAGCAGTAGGATTTGCCTATGCTGCAGCCAACACTGTGCCAGTCACCGGAGCCGGCGATGGTAGTGCTGCTATCAGTGGCTATAATGTCACCAACGTTCAATATATTTTGGATACCACTAACCCCGATAAGATCAATACAGTTAAATTCAGCCTTAGTCCATTGAACACATCTGCACCTGCCCCAGTCACAGTAAGGATTACATTGGAATCTGGTAGTAATGCCACTTGGTTCCCATGCACTGCTCAAGGTCAGGTTTGGAGCTGCTCAGTGAACAATGCAGTAACTGTACTGAATGCAAATCAATTGCGTGTTGTTGCAGCACAGTAAGGGATATAAATTAGAAAATCAAAAGGAGAGAAATTTTACGATAATTTCTCTCCTTTAAAAAGTAAAAGGAAGAACAAAATCATGAAAAAAATAATTCTTGTTGTTTTAGTTGCGGTTCTGGTTGCAGTAGGCTTTGCTTATGCTGCAGCTAACACGGTGCAGGTCACAGGTGCCGGAGATGGACAAGCTGCTATCAGTGGCTATACAGTATCAGAAGTTAAGTACATCCTGATGCAAAACGATCCAACCCGAGTGGATAAAGTTACTTTTAAACTTACTCCAAATGCGACCAATCCCAATCCAACGAAAGTTGAGATCCAATTGGTTACTGGCGGCACTTGGTATTCTTGTTCAGGGAGCGATGGAAGCGGCTTTTCTACATGGAGCTGCAATATGCCCGGAAACGTCGATGTCAGTACGATAACAAATTTGAGAGTAGTTGCTGCACAATCCAATTAGTGCAGTTCACAATGAAGGATTAAGTAATGAAGAAGTGTGAATAACATTCACCTTCTTCATTTTATTTACTAGGAAACAAAAGGAGAAAAATGAAAAAAATAATTCTTATCGTTTTAGTTGCGGTTCTTGTTGCTGTTGGTTTTGCTTATGCAGCCGCTAATACCGTGCCAGTGACGGGAGCCGGCGATGGAACCAATACTATTGCAGGTTATAAAGTTACTGGTGTCCATTACAATTTAAATACGACTGATCCAAGTAAGATAGCTTCTGTGGATTTTATGCTTTCTCGGCTCGACACCAGCTCTAATCCAGCAGAAACAGTAAAGATTCAGCTGCTTTCTGGTGGAAATTGGTACCCTTGTTCCATTCCGTCTGGATCCAATAATTGGTTGTGCCCTGTTGGAAATGTAAGTGTATTAGCTCCGATTACCCTCCGTGTGGTAGCAGCGCAATAGAATTTTTAGGTTCCGTAATGGGGGCAAAAATTGTCTAAGTCAACAAAGTCACTCAATATAATATTGACTATTCTTGTTATTGTAATAGCTTGGACAATTTTTGCTCCTCTCGAGGTAGGGGGAAAGGTAAAATACGTCATTATCGATGGAACCAGCATGTTGCCAAAATTTGTTAACGGTGACCTCGTCGTCGTTCGTCAAGCACCTTATTATGAGGTTGGCGATGTGGTTGCCTACAGTTACCCAGGGCTAGGAACAGTCATCCACCGTATTATAGAAATTCAAGGGAATAAATTCGTGCTTAAAGGCGATAACAATACTTGGATTGATGGTTACTCACCTACGGTTGATGAAATCTACGGAAAGCTTTGGATTCACATTCCAGGTGCTGGTAAAATTATCCTAAAGCTCAAAGAGCCCGTATTTTTTGCTTTACTGATTGGTATAGGCGCTTATTTGGTTGGCATAGATTATGTAAAAGCGGATAAATCTGTGCGCAGAAGGGTCAGAGATTAAATTGAAGTCTATTTTAGAAAAATTACGTGCCTTTTTTTCTGCTAATTTAGAGGCATACCGTTTGGTATTTTTTGTGCTGGGTGGTTTAGCACTAGCCCTGGGGATATTCAGTCTGTTACAGCCAATCAATATCAGCCTGCCAGATAATATCGCCTATCAGCATGTCGGCATTTTTTCTTACTCAGCGAATGCTCCCTCAGAGATCTATACGGATGGTAAACTCGAAAGTGGAGAAGTTATCTTTCCAGCGATCACCTGCCAAGTGGATGTTTCTTTTTATTATGCTTTCAGCACTTTAGAACCTACCTCTCTTCAGGGCACTTCTCAATGGACAGCAGAGTTATCTTCAGCCAATGGTTGGAAACAAACACTAATTTCTGAACCGATTCTAAGCTTCAATGAAAGCACCACAAGTTCAAACGTTAAATTAGATGTTTGCCAGTTAAACGAACGTATTCAGACAGTCGAAGAGCTTACAGGGGTTGATAATTATCAATACACACTCACGGTTTCTCCTAATATTAAAGTGTTTGGAGAAGTTGGAGGAGAATCGTTTGAAGGAGATTTTCCTGCGTCCCTGGTGTTTGTGGTAGAACCAAACCAAATTTACTTAAGCAAGGATGAAAGTAAGGACGATCCACTCCATCCTACCCAGAGTGGTGAATTGGTGCGTTGGACTGAATTTGTTAATGACCTGAGTATTCTCTCACTAAAAATCCCAGTACCTTTAGCCCGCTGGATTGCTTTAGGAACCTTAATTGTGTGTTTGATTGCCTTGGTCCTCCCCGAACTCATCCTAAAAGGTACTCAGGAAAGTGATGAGATGAAAAAAGCCAAACAGTTGTTTGGCGAAAGATTAGTGAGGATTGACGACATTTTTATTGATCCGTCCTCGCACTTAATCCAAGTGGAAAATTTGTCTGACCTTGTTACTTTGGCTGATCTTTTAGGCGAAAAAGTATTATGTAAGCTGACAGATCAAGATGCTACCTATTATGTGGTAAGCGGGCGGACAGTTTACCATTATGTAAGTAAACCTAATGAAGCCTAAACTAATCAGATGAAAAAATTACGGACTTTGATGCTAATCTCACTGATTGCACTGCTAGTGATTATTAGCATGGCAGTAGCAGCCTCGAATGATGTTCCCATTACCGCATTAGAGGACACCTCTATTCCTATTGACTATCAACAATTTGCGCCAGCGGAGTGCTCAGGAATGACATTTTCTAACGTCATTCGAGGAAATGGCGATGTTGAGGGTAGTGAATCAAACGACCTTATATTCGCTGATTCTGGCAATAATAAAATTTATGGAAATGGTGGAAACGACTGCATTGTTGGCGGGGATGGAAATGAACACATTTTTGGCGGTGAAGGGAATGACGTTTTACTAGGCGGAGCCGGAAATGACCACCTTGAGGGAGGCAACGGAGATGATGCCTTATGGGGAGGGTTAGGCAATGATCAATTGGATGGAGACGATGGGGATGATTCCTGCTGGGGAGGGGATGGAAATAACCAGCTTAGGAATTGTGAGCATCCATAATTAAATTCCTTTTATTTTTTTACACAATTTTCAGGCAGAGCACTTTCTCTGGCAGGAAGTGAAAGCCCAAGCCTACGCCCAATGGAAAAGGATCACCGCTGTATATGCTTAATTTCTGCCCGCCTGCCTCAACTTCCAATTTGTAATAATCCCCCATAAAGACGCAATCCTGCACCATACCGTGCAGTGTATTCAAGCCCTTGCTTACCGTTTCAATCAATGCATCCTTTGGGCGCAGCAGCAGGCTGCACCGCTCACCAACCTCAAAGCGCTGCCCGTTCGCATGAGCTTGCAAATTCCCTAAAGCAGTTTGCACCGTAAGCGGGTCAAGCGCGCTCACCACGCCCGGCACAAGGTTGCCCAATCCCAAGAACCCTGCGATCCAGGCGTTGGCTGGCTGTTCGTAAAGTTCCTTGGCTGTGCCTTCCTGCGCAATGACCCCCTGATGCAGGATCAGCAGGCGGTCTGCCACGGCAAAGGCTTCTTCGCGGTCATGCGTGACGTAAATAGCAGGCTTGCGGCTCGCGTGCAGCACCTCACGCAGCTCCTCCATCAGCTGCAGCCGCAGGCTGTGATCCAACGCGCCTAAGGGTTCATCTAACATCAGCAGCCGCGGGTCCGGTGCCAGCGCCCGTGCCAAAGCCACGCGTTGCTGCTCCCCGCCTGAGAGCTCTGTGACTGAGCGGTCAGCAAAGCTTTCCATGCGGATAGCACGCAGGGCTTCGAGCGTTTTAGCTTCCACCTCTGGCTTAGGCAGGCTTTGCATACGCAGACCAAAAGCCACGTTTTCCGCAACGGTGCGTTGCGGAAATAGCGCATAATCCTGGAACATTAGCCCAAAACCACGCTTGTGCGGAGGGATTGCGCTCATATCTGCCCCATCCCAGCAAACCTGGCCGGCTTCGCAAGGTTCCAAGCCAGCGATGATGCGCAGCAGGGTGCTCTTGCCGCTGCCCGATTCGCCCAGCAGGCAGACGATCTCTCCGCTGCGCACCTCAAAAGAAACTCCAGCCAAGAGCGTCTGCCCTTCATAAGTTTTATGGATATCGCGCACTTCCAGCATTAGTAAAGTTCCTCTCCAGGTAAGCGGATTTTTTCAATCAAAAAGATGCCGGCACCGCATACGATCAAAAGCAAGCTAGACATAGCCAGGGCTTGCCCGTAATTAAGCGCCCCCGGCTGCGAAATGTAACGATAGATGGCTACCGGGATAGTGGGGGTTTGCGCGCTGCTCAAAAAGCTGGAAGCACCGAATTCGCCTAATGATATCGTGAATGCGAAGACCATGCTCACTAGCAACGGGCGTAAGAGCAAAGGCAAGTCGACTTCACGAAACACCCGCTGCTCATCCGCGCCGAGTGTACTGGCAGCTTGGCGCAAGGAGCTGGGAATGCTACGCAATGCCGGCAGCAGCGTGCGTACCACCATGGGCAATGCCACCAGCGCATGCGCAATCGGGATGAGCAAGGGGAAGGGCATGCCGCTCCAAGCCGGCTGCCTGAAGGCAACCAAAAAGCCTAAGCCAAGCGTTACTGCGCTGGCGCCTAACGGCAGCATGAAAAACGGCTCGAGGATACGGTTGGCTTTCCAAGGCTGGTTGAGCGCATACGCACCGAGCAAGCCTAAAATTGTAGCAATCAGGACTGTGAGCGTGGCATAGATGAGTGAGTTGCGTACTGCCGTGATGGGCGGCACGTAAAAAAGCGATCCAGTGCGGTTTTGGAAAAGCTCCTGGTAATAGCGCAAAGTGAAGCCAGTTTGGATCTGCCCGCGCTCGCCCCGAGCTGCTTCCAGGGTCACAAAGCTGCGTGTGATGAGGCTGAGCAGCGGCGTGAGGATAAGCAGTACCAAGAGGACCACCATCACACCTATGAAGGCTTTCTCCGCGGTGCTGCGCGGCGGGCGCAGGTTAGCACGCTCAGCGCTCAGGGCGGCTTTACCGTAGCGCAGCTGGCTCACGCGGCTTTGCAGCCAAGCCACGAGCAAGGTGCAAGCTAACTGCACGAGCGAAAGCACCGCTGCTAACCTCAGGTTGAGCATATACAATGCCTGAGTGTAGATTTCCACCTCAAGAGTGGCAAATTGCGGTCCGCCCAACATCAACACCACGCCAAAGCTGGTGAAATCAAACAGAAACACGAGCAAGCTGGCACCGGTAATAGAGGGCAAAAGCAGCGGCAGCGTCACCTCACGGAAGGCTCGCCAGGAGCTAGCGCCCAGCATCTGCGCAGCGTGCACTAACTTTTTGTCCAGCCGGCTCCAAGCCGAACTGACCAGACGGATGATGATGGCGGTGTTGTAAAACACATGCGCGAGTAAGATTGCCGGCAAGCTCTGTAGCATGTGAATCGGCGGCTCGGGAAGATTCAAGAGCGCCATTAGCCCCAAATTTAGCCAGCCACGCGGACCCAGGAGCGTATTGAAGCAAGCCGCTACCACCACTGTGGGGAGGATAAAGGGCAGCAAGCTGAGCAAGCGCAGCGCTTCGCGTCCCTTAAAGTCAAAATGCGAAAAGAGATAGGCGGCTGGCAATCCCACCAAAAGCGTCAGCAGCGTGGAAAGCGCAGCCTGCCAGAGGGTAAAACCCAGCGGCTTGAGCACCTGAACCGTGCTTATACCTTGCCAGCCCCCCTCAAAAGCCGGCGAAAACGCCAAGCGCAAAATCGCGAGCAGCGGCTGGTAAAAGAAAACCAGTAGAAAAGCCGCTGGCAGCAACCACAACAAACCTGCCCGCAACACGCGTTTGTTCCCGGGGAGCTTCATTCTCTCCCTTACTTCAGCATCAGTTCTGTCCAAGCTTGCACCCAAGCTTCGCGCTTCTCGGCGATAAGCTCTGGGTCCAGAGTAGCCGGCTTTTGCGGCACTTCGCTCGCCTTCACAAAAGCTTCTGGCAGCTTAGCCGATGGCAGCACGGGGTAGACGAACATTTGCAGGGGCATATCCTCCTGGAAAGGCTGGCTGAGCATAAAGTCGATGAACTTTTCGGCTAAACTTCGGTTGGGTGTGCCTTTGAGGATGCCAGCGAACTCCACTTGGCGCCAGCAGGCGCCCTCAGCGACAATGCTCCCCGTCGGTGCTTCTGTGAGCGGCGTCTCAGCGTAAATCAGCTCAGCTGCTGGACTGGAGGCATACGAGACCACCATCGGTTGAGCGCCATGCCCGGATGAGCCGGAAAAGTTGGTGTAATAAGCCGTCTCCCAATCCGACACAATGACTACCCCATTATCTTTAAGGGCTTGCCAGTAGCTCTGCCAGCCATCCTCACCAAAGGTGGCGATGGTAGCGAGTAGAAACGAGAGCCCTGGAGACGACGTAGCTGGGTTCTCGACAACCAGCAAGCCGGCATATTCCGGCTTGGTCAGGTCCTCCAAGGATTGCGGTACGGGCAGCTGGTGCTCCTGGAACCAAGCTTTGTCGTAATTGATGCATACATCGCCGTAGTCCACTGGTAACGCCCTATGGCTCGGGTCCAGCTGGAATTCAGCCGGAATCTGGGCTAGGGCAGGGGCATCATAAGCCTCAAGTAAATCTTGTTCGAGGGCACGCGAGAGAAAGGTATTATCCAACCCGTAAAAAACATCGGCTTCGGGCATGCCGCCTAAGCTTGTCAGGATCAGCCGATTGAGCGTGGTGCCGGCATCACCGCCTTTAATGAAATTGACTTTTACGTTATTTTCGGTCTCAAACTGCTGCACAAGCTCAGCACTAACTGCGAAAGAATCGTGCGTCATCACTGTCAGCACTTGCGGCTCTTGGATAGGCGTAGGTGAAGCGGCTGGCGTTTGACCTACACAGCCGCCAAGCAAAAATGCCACAAGAACACAAAAAATGAGGCTTCTTTTAATCATACTTTACCTCCATTATCTTATTTTGGCGGGAATGGATGAGCAAGAGTGCGCCTTGTTTCAAGCTCACGCTGAAGCGCTCGCCCGTGCAACGGTTGCTAATTCCGCGTGTCTGCCAAGGAAGCAATGTCTCACCCTCGAGCGCATATTCCAGCCCGTGTGTGACCACCCCTCCAGCTGCTCCGCCCCATGGCAGCAAGGAAACCACATCCCTTGGTTGGCAGGCAAGCGTAATCGTGTGGCGCAGTAGAGTAACCTCTGTCACTCCGTCATCTATGCGCACTGCGTAATCGTTTAGGTCCGGTCTCGAGAGTAGCGCCAAATTTGCCAGGGTTTGATCCAGCCGACCGCCCAGCGCAAAAGCAATGAGAATGTTTCGATAGCCGCGCTGCAGCACCTCATCCAAAGCCAATTCCAAATCGGTTTTGTTTTTGGCTGGCGGGTAGCGCAGAATTTCAATACCAGCCTGCTGGCAGGCTTCCACTTCCTGCGCAGAAAGCGAATCCATATCGCCAATGAGCAGTTGCGGGTTGAGCCCCAGAGCCTGCAGATGATGCAATCCGCCATCCACCGCCACGAGGAAATCCTGCGTTTGCAGCTCGAGGGCAGTTAGATTAGGCGCTTCGCCATTAGCAAAAAGCACGGCGCGCTCAGTTTTACTCATAAAAAAACCCTCCTGCCTGTGGAGGGTGTGAAATGTGCTGTTTTCTCCCTCCGCCGGCATTATCCGGATCAGGTTATGTGGGTCGGAAGCTCACTGCTTCCCTCTCAGCCTGGCACACAGGCTCCCCAATATGTTTACTATTGTTATTTTACCACCGCCGTTAATCAGACCTATTGTTTGTAGAAGAAAGCGAAAAACCTATCCTTGCATAGATAAGGTATAGTCAGTCTTGTTGCCAAAGACCCGAAATCCCTTTATACACAACGTTTGATTGCCACATGCCTTAATTTTTTCTTGCCCAGTACATACTATAATTAGTATGTCAATCAAGTAGAAAGGAGCCTATGAAAACCATCAAATCTTTTTCACTTGCCTTTCTTTGTCTCACCTTATTGCTCTCCCTGGGGCCTGCCCCAACGCAATCACAAGCTCAAGCAGTCAACACCTATCCCCCGACAATTGATGGTGTGGTGGATGAATCTTACGGCCCTGTGATCGCGACTGACCCCGCTGGAGACTCTCTGGGTGGAAACCCCGTGGACCTGGTCAACCTCTGGATGACCCAGGACATGGATAATTACTACTTTGCCTTTGAAGTCAACACTGACTTCGCTGCCAATAATTGGGGCAAATATGCACTTTATATTGACACGACCAACGACACGAACGGCGCCACCAGCGACGCTTGGGGCCGCAGTGTCGTCGTCGACGACCCCCATAAGCCCGAGTTTGCCGCTTACACTTGGGTAGACAGCCCTCTTTACGGCCCAGATCGTACCCAGCTTTATGCCTGGGATGGCTCCAGTTGGAGCAACATCGGCACCGTAGGCCAGGCAGCGATTGGCGCTGGCACAACCTCGATTGTCGAGTGGTCTATCCCCAAGAGCAGCTTAGGCAACCCCAGCCAGCTGTGGGTAGAGGTATGGAGCACGGGCGGTGGCGGCACGGATAATGCCCAAGACACCATCAACTTCCCTTCCAACGACTGGCAAGCCACAGATTGGGGCAGCCTGGCAACCTTAGCCGTCTCGACGCCCTTCATCACGGTGGATGGGAGCTTGGATGCAGCTTATGGCTACCCGATAGCTGCAGATCCGTCAGGCGATGGCAATGGCAACCCCAATATGGACCTATTAGGCTTCTGGGTGACGGAAGATGCCAGCCAATATTATTTTGCCTATAGCATCAAGGCAGACATCAATGCCACGAACTGGGGAAAATACGCTATTTACGTGGATACCACCAATGATGCGAACGGCGCCCCGAATGATGCCTGGGGGCGAAATGTGCTTGTAGATGACCCCCACAAGCCCGAATTTGCCTTTTACACATATCTGGATGCGGCGCCCTACGGCCCAGAAGACACCCAGTTTTGGGGCTGGAATGGTTCTGCTTGGTCTCAATCGGGTGGCGTAAATGAGGCAGCCTTGACAGCCGGAATCCCTTCCTATATCGAATGGGCGGTAGAAAAGAACCGCCTGGATAATCCACAAACTCTCTGGCTGGAGGTTTGGGATACCGGCGGAGGCGGTGGAGATAACGCCCAGGATACGATTAACGACCCTGCTGACGATTGGAATGCCACCGATTGGCAGACCACAGCTATCTTAAAAGTTTCGGCCCAATTCCCGCAGCCAACGGAACCGCCGCACGCCTCGCATGACAATGACGTGTGGTGGGATCAATTAGGCCACAACAGCCGCGACACGCTCTACCGCACACCTGGCGGCCCGGTTACAACCGGCACAGCCGTCACACTGCGCTTGCGGGCGGCCAGCGGCGACCTCACCGCTGCTAAAGTTCGCCTCTATAATGACCGCACCAACGTTGAGACCTTGCTCCCTATGAGCATTGCTTATGATGATGGCACCTACGAGTGGTGGCAAGTTACCCTGCCCGCCAGCGCTGACCCCACCGTTTACTGGTACCGCTTCCTAGCCATCGACGGCACGGATACGGATTACTACGAAGATGACGATGCCCGCACTGGCGGCTGGGGGCAGCCATTTGAGGATACAAACGATTACTCTTATCAGTTAACCGTCTATGATCCTTCTTTCCAAACGCCAGATTGGATCAAAAACGCGGTCGTCTATCAAGTCTTCCCAGATCGTTTCCGCGATGGGGACACCACTAACGACAAACCCGCCGGCACTTTCTTCTATGGCGAAGAAGGCGGCACCATTTACCGTTCCTTGCAGGAAAACTGGAACGAACCGATCTGTGACCCGCGCGAGGAAGGAGCTTGTGCCGGCACGTATAGTAAAAACTTCTATGGCGGCGACCTGGCCGGCCTGATCGATAAATTGGACTACCTGCAAGACCTGGGGATCAACACCATTTACCTTAACCCGATTTTCGAATCACCCTCCAACCACGGTTACGATACCACCGATTACCTGACCATCAACGCCATGTTTGGCACCCCGGAAGAATTCCAGCAGCTGGTGACTGAGCTCAATACCCGCGGCATGCACCTGATTTTGGATGGCGTTTTCAACCACACCTCATCCGACAGCATCTACTTTGATCGTTACGGCCGTTATGAGAGCCTGGGTGCCTGCGAGAGCGTGGATTCGATTTACCGCGACTGGTACTTCTTCACCGATGTACCCGCTGGCAGCGGACCTTGCGTAGGCAGTGACGGCACACCCAATAGCGCCACCTATCAATCCTGGTGGGGCTACGATACGCTGCCCGTGCTCAACTCTGCTAACCCCGATGTGCGGGCTTTCATCTGGGAGAACAACTCTGCACCAGAAGACACCGTGGCAGGCCATTACATGCTCACGGCGGATGGCTGGCGCTTGGATGTTGGCGGGGATATTGACCCTGGCACGATTAATGACCCCAACAACGACTATTGGGAAGGCTTCCGCGAAACTGTCAAGACTGTCAATCCCGAGGGCTATATTGCCGGCGAGGAGTGGGGTAACGCCAGTTCCTGGCTGCTGGGTGGCGAGTGGGACGCGGTGATGAACTATCAGTTCAGCACCGCTGTGCTTTCCCTCTGGCGCGATACGCCCTTCACGGATAACGACCATGCACCCGGCACGTCGGCTGGTGAAATCACGCCCCTCACCCCAATGCAGTTCGACGAGCGCATCCAGAACCTGATGGAACGCTATAACCCCGAAAGCCTGCAAGCCATGCTGAACTTGTTCGACAGCCATGATACCAACCGCGCTCTCTTCATGCTCGATCCCAATACCTATCTAAATGATCCCGCACTCTATCAGGACCCCGAATACGATTGGACCTTCGCCATCGAGCGGCTCAAAGGCGCTGTGGCGGTGCAAATGACAATGCCTGGCGCGCCCACCATCTACTATGGCGATGAAGTTGGCTTGGTTGGTCCAGTGGCTTATGCTAATGGCAAATGGGAGGATGACCCCTACAACCGCCAGCCTTATCCTTGGCTGGATGAAAGCGGCACACCTTACTACACGCATCTCCAATCAGAGGATGGACAAGCGGTGCTGCGGGATTATTACACCACCTTGGCGGCTGCGCGCAATGCACACCCGGCGCTGCGGACTGGTGACTACCGAACACTGCTAGCCGATGACGACCTATCACTCTATGCTTATGGGCGCCGCCTGCCTGGCGAAGATGCCGGTATTGTCGTGATCAACCGCAGTACAAATGACCAAGAGATCGGCTTAGATGTTGCGGGCTACCTGCCGATTGGCGCCAATTTCAGCGACGTCTTTACCGAGGAAGTTTATACCGTTTCGGCAGAAGGTGAGCTTATGGATGTGTTCATAGCCGCCAATTCTAGCACCGTGCTTGTGTTAGCCGATGAGACCCTAGCTGCTCCGCCAGCTGCAATTACTGATTTGAGCGTGAGTGCTACCACAGCCACAACTGTTGACCTTGCTTGGAGCGGAGAGGCGGATACCTATATTGTTTACCGTAGTTACCTTACGGGCGGTGGCTATGAACTGGTTGGTCAAACCTCTATAACCACTTTTACAGATACCAGCCTTACCCCTGGACAACGTGTTTATTACATTGTGATTGCCAAAGATAATACTACAGGCTTGATAAGCGGACTTTCGAACGAGGTGAGTGCTCTTCCTGCCTATCTGATCGACTGGGCTAACCTGCAATGGCCAGCTTCAATTAATCACACAATTGGCATCATGCCAACCGAAAATATCTATGGACAGGTATATATCGAATCCGTGACCAGCGAGCCGGGTGCAACCCCAGGATTGTGGGCTCAGGTGGGCTTTGGCCCCGATGGCTCTGAACCGGCTGGAAATGCAGCGTGGATTTGGGTAGATGCCGTTTTCAATGCCCAGTCCGGAAATAACGATGAGTTCAAAGGGAATCTGCTGCCTGAAACAACGGGTACTTTTGATTACGCTTATCGCTATTCAACAAATGGTGGTGAAACCTGGCTTTATGCTGATCTGGATGGAACTAGCAATGGCTACTCACCAGATCAGGCTGGCAGCTTGACTGTCATCTCTTCTGGGGATGAGATTGCGCCTTCTGCTCCCATCCTCAGCCTGACAGACTGGAGTGCTTCGTCGATTGACTTGGAGTGGACAGCGGCAGAAGATAATGTCGAGATCTATGCATATGACCTTTACCGCTCAACCGATGGGGAAAACTTCACCAAGATCCACCGAGAATTGGCACCAGGTCTCACCTATCGTGATGAAACTGTGGAGCGCGGACTACTCTACTATTATTACGTAGTTGCCATCGATACCAGCTTCAACCCCAGCTTGCCCTCTAACACAGTCAGTCATGTGGCAGAGCCTAAGATGGTATCTGTCACCTTTGATATTACGGTTCCCAGCTTTACACCTGGTACTGTCTATTTGACAAGGATGATCAACGCCGATGGCAGTATCGGTGATTGGAATCCAGCAGGCACAGCCCTCACCCAAGTGAGCGAGACCAACTGGAGCGGCACATTCAATATTTTGGATAGTACGCTCTTCGAATTCAAGTTTGCCCGCGGCAACTGGGAGACAGTAATGAAAGGTGCTGATGGTAATGAAGAGCTAGGTAACCTTTCGCTGCTCGTGGATTATGGCGAGGATGGCACTCAGCTCTTCACGTATACCGTACTCAATTGGCGCGATCCGATCGTCACGGCTTTCCAACCGGCGAATGGTGCGCTCGATGTGCCGACTGACACTTCGATTTTGATCACTTGGAGTCAGGCCATGCCAGAAGATGCTTGCCCGCTCCTTCAAGATGAGAATGGTGAAACCATCAATGGCATTTGTGAATACGAACCAGAAACCTTCACCCACACCTTCACGCCAGAAATACCTCTGGCTGGAATGCAACAGTACACTGCTGTAGTTAGTGGTAAGGTAGATTCCGGCGGCGATGCGCAGCAAGTACCCCAGGTGTGGTCATTTACCACACAAGCCTACACGCTCTATCTGCCGGTCATATCACGTTAGAATCGAGATCTTACGACCATCAAGGCGGCTTTTGTTATGCCGCCTTGATTTTTTATCCCATTATCCAAAATTACGAAACACAATTAGCATTCTGTTGGAAAAGACACGTAATCTTGAAAATCACCGCCATCGGTGCTATTATTTTCAAGATTAGACCGCCTACGCCAACATTAGAAAGATAAATAAATTAGGTCTTGGGTAATGGAAAACAACGACGCCAAACCAACCTGTTCTGTAGTAATCCCAGTCTATAACAGCCAACAAAGTTTGCCATCGTTGGTGCAAAGGCTGCATACCACTTTGCCCGCCTTATGTTCCGATTATGAAATCTTACTCGTCAATGACGACAGCCGCGATGAAAGCTGGCGCGTGATTACAGAGCTGTGTGCTTCCAGCCCGCGCGTCATCGGCATCAACCTGATGCGTAACTTTGGGCAGCACAACGCCTTACTGTGCGGCATCCGGCAGGCACGTTACGAACTAATCCTCACCATGGATGACGATTTGCAACATCCCCCCGAGGAGGCGCACAAGCTCTTTGCAAAACTCGCGGAAGGGTATGATGTGGTCTACGGCGCGCCCGCAGCCGAAAAACATGGCTTTTGGCGGGATTTATCCTCCCGTCTGATTAAACGCGTGTTGCACAAGCTCATGGGCATCAACAGCGCCGCGACGGTATCCGCGTTCCGGCTTTTCCGCGCTGAGTTGGCACAGGCATTTTCCGATTATCAAGGCTCTTTTGTTTCCATCGACGTGTTGCTCAGCTGGGGGACGACGCGTTTTGCTTCCGTGATAGTAAACCACCAGGAACGGGAATATGGAAAGTCTAATTACAGCTTTAGGAAGCTGATGAGCCACGCCCTGACGCTCGTGACCGGCTTCAGCAATGCTCCTTTGCGGATTGCCAGTATCACCGGCTTTATCTTCACCGCTTTCGGCGTTGGCGTTCTGCTTTATGTGCTTATCAGTTACATCGTTCGCGGCGGCAGCTTGCCCGGGTTTCCATTCCTGGCTTCTATCATATCCATTTTTTCGGGAGTGCAGCTTTTTGCTTTGGGTATCTTTGGTGAATACTTGGGTAGGATGTTCAGCCGCACCTTGAACAAACCCGTTTATACCATCCGAGAAGTGCTCAAGGTCGAACCGCTCACCGAAAACCAGGAGAACCCCAGCCGTGAACAATGAGAGAACTCCTGACCAAGCGGCGGAACTCTCCCCGCTGGATGAAGCCCGATTTGGGGTCAGGTCCGCGCGCGCTCGCGTAGTAACCACCGAGAACTTGCCTGCTGTCTTGGCGTTTTGCGCCGCTAATCAGGTGGAATTCCTGGTTGCCCGCTGCCCCACCACGGATATTGCTGCTGCGCATGCCATGGAAGCGGCTGGCTTCCAATTAATGGAAACCTTGCTCTACTTGCACTTCGACCTGAAAACCCACCCCATCCCAAAAAACCAAAGCGAAGTGCTTATCCGCCCGGTGCAACCTAGCGAAGTGAAGCAGGTCGGCGTGCTTGCCCGTGCGGCGTTCACAAACTACTATGGGCATTATCATGCCGACCCAAAGCTGGACCCGCGGAAGAGCACAGAGGTGTACATTGACTGGGCAGAGCGTTGCTGCACTGATCCAGCTGCTGCCAACCTGGTTTTAGTAGCCGAAGCAGAAGGCAAGCTGGTGGGCTTCCGTGCGCTTCGGGTCAATTCGCCCGTTCAAGGGGAGTTCATCCTGGCTGGAGTGAACCCTGAGTACCAGCGGCGGGGCATTTACCGTGCCTTTATTGTAGAAGGTCTAAAGTGGTGCCGCGAGCAAGGTTTGGAAGAAGTCCTCAATTCCACGCATGTGGCAAACGTGGCGGTTCAACGGGCTTGTTTGCATGCGGGCTTTGAACCAGCCTATTCCTGGTACACTTTCCACAAGTGGTTTCCCTAAGCTGCTGCGGCATTCTCCCACAGAGCGATAATTGCGCGGTAAACTAACCTGAAAATCAACTTCTTATCAGAGCGAGCCATGAGTAAAATCCCCTTCAACAAACCCCCTTTTCTCGGAAATGAATTTGATTACATGCGCGAAGCCATCGCCAGCGGGCATATTTCCGGAGACGGTGCGTTTACCAAGCGTTGCAATACAATGCTCGAACAACTCATTGGCGCCTGCAAGGTGCTCCTGACCACATCCTGCACGCATGCATTGGAAATGGCTGCCCTCCTGCTGGATATACAACCCGGCGACGAGGTCATTTTTCCATCATTCACCTTTGTTTCCACCGTGAACGCCTTTGTGCTGCGCGGTGCGGTACCGGTTTTTGCCGATATCCATCCAGATACGCTCAACCTGGATGAAAGCCAGCTGGAGCGCTTGGTCAGTGCAAAGACCCGCGCCGTGGTGCCCGTGCACTATGCCGGCGTGGGCTGTGAGATGGATACTATCCTTGCTTTTGCAAATGAACACAACTTAGCCGTGGTGGAAGACAACGCGCACGGGCTGACCGGAGCCTACAAGGGCAAACCTTTGGGCAGCTTTGGCTGCCTTGCCACCCAAAGCTTTCATGAGACCAAGAATTTCTCCTGCGGGGAAGGCGGTGCACTGGTCATCAATGACCCGCAATATATTGAACGCGCCGAAATCATTCGCGAGAAAGGCACCAACCGCAGCCGTTTCTTCCGCGGGATGGTGGACAAATACACCTGGGTGGATATCGGCTCCAGCTACCTCCCTTCGGATATGCTCGCGGCATACTTGTGCGCCCAGTTAGAGCAGTGGCAGACCATTCAGGCGCGCCGTCGGCAAATCTGGGAGAGGTACGACGCCGCACTGCGGGATTGGGCTGCCCGTAACGGCGTCCGTCAGCCGTTTATTCCATCCGACCGCACGCAAAGCTACCATATGTACTACCTGCTCTTCCCCGGGCTAACCCAGCGCCAGGCTTTCATTGCCCGCCTGAAAGACCAGGAGATCTTATCCGTGTTCCATTACCTGCCCCTGCACCTTTCGGATATGGGCATGCGCTTTGGCGGAAAGCCGGGTGATTGCCCGGTAACTGAGCGCATCAGCGATCAATTGGTGCGCCTGCCATTCTTCTATAACCTCACCGATGAAGAGCAGGATAGAGTCATTGAAGCGATCATCA
>ERZ1026800.371-NODE-371-length-39850-cov-4.413690_pt1 | contig 39850 bp, 29 predicted proteins | sample MGYA00520873_ERZ1026800 | MGnify/ENA primary metagenome ERZ1026800 (study PRJEB33270, sample SAMEA104284475) | anaerobic digester metagenome | biome: Anaerobic digester microbiome; feature: mesophilic sludge digester; material: Anaerobic digester biomass | place...
CCATAGGGGAGGCCTGTGATCAGGTACCCCAGCGCTATTCCGACGGACGATCCGTCGCCGTAATAGTCCGGAATGTCCCACTTGCCCCTGCGCAGGATGAAGAATGCCTTCCGCACGCCGCCGCGGCGAAAAAGATCCAGAAGGTAATGTGAGACCACTTTGGGATGCAGCAGGCCGATTTCATTTTTTTGGAGACCCACCGGAAGGATCTCCTTGCTGCAGGGCAGGGGTGCGATTCGCGTGGCATAACCACCGCAGGGAATGAGACCGATGACTTCGCTGTCCGGCATGATGGCAAAAGATTGATCAGGAGTTACGGGATCGGAGGCGTTTCCGGACCTGAGCCGTTCTATTCCGCTGTCATCCACGAAGGGTTCTCGGAGGGTTTGATGTCCTGTTCGCCCAGCGCGAGGTGTTGTTGGTACTGCGTGATCGGATCCCGCTTCTTCCATTCCTCCACTTCATTCTTCTCACGGTACAGTTCGGCATCGAACATGGAATGCGCGCGGAAGCGGTAGGTCTCGCAAACCAGCATCCTAGGGCCGTCGCCCTTGCGGATGGAGGCCGTCGCTTTGTCAGTCGCCTGGATCACGGCGCGCAGATCCATGCCGTCCACGGCGTGTGTGGGGATGCCATAGGCTTCACCTTTCCGCACCAGGTCGGTGGAGGCATGGGTGAAACGCAGTGCGGTGCCCATGGCGTACTGGTTGTTCTCACAGACGAAGAGCGCGGGTACCTTCCACAGCGCGGCCAGGTTCATGCTCTCGTGGAAGACACCTTCGGCCGCCGCACCCTCGCCAAAGAAGCATACGGTGATGGCCTCGCGCTTCTGCTTCTTGTCCGCGAGCGCCAGGCCCACGGCCATGGGCAGATGGCCGCCCACGATGGCGTTGCCTCCGAAGAACCGCGTGCGCTTGTCGAACAGGTGCATGGAACCGCCGCGCCCGCCGCTGCAGCCTTCCTGCTTGCCGTACATCTCCGCCATGATGGCTCCGGCATCCACGCCGCGCGCCAACGCATGACCATGTTCGCGGTAGGTACTGAGCACATTGTCGGCCGGTGTGAGTGCCTGCATCACGCCCACCGCCACCGCTTCTTCTCCAACGTACAGGTGGAGGAAGCCGCGGATCTTGCTGGCGCTGTAGAGTTCCGCGCATTTCTCTTCGAACCGGCGGATCCTCAGCATCTCGTGGAGCAGGTGTCGCCGGTGTTCGGCGGTCTCGAGCTTGCGTGTCATGCGGGTTCCTCCAGGGTCGAAAGGTCGCCTTCGGGGAGCCCGAGCTCGCGCGCCTTGAGCAGCGCACCGAGCGCGCCGGGGACGGCCGACCGTCGCGGGGTCATGGGGTTCCTCTCGGGCGGCACGGGGTCGGTCGTGGAACCGGGCACGGCGAGGCGGTGTGGGTGCAGGTGCGCCACGGCGGGCAGGCCGCCCAGCGGTGCCGGGCCGCGGTTGTGCAACCAGTACCGGGCGTAGAGCGGTTGCGCCGCTTCGGCATCGGGCGCGATATCAGCCGCCTCACCGCGTGGTCGCGGGCCGGTGAAATCGGCCAGCACGGTGGCGATCTTCCCCTCGAATCCCCGGGCAATCAGCTCCCGCGCCGCCCAGACGTTGGCCCCGGTCGAAATCCCGACGAGCAGTCCCAGGTCGCGGCCGAGCTGCCGGGTTGTCTCGATCGCGTCCTCGTCGCTGACCTCGATCACGTCGTCGACCAGCGAGATGTCGAGGACCGCGGGAATGAATCCGTCGCCGATTCCCTGGATCTGATGCAACCCCGGTTCGTGCCCCAGGAGGGCCGAGACATTCTTCGGTTCGACGGCGACGACCTTTGCATTCGGCTTGTGCTCCTTGAGAAACGTGCCGACGCCCTGGAGCGTGCCGCCGCTGCCCACTCCGGCCACAAAAGCGGCGATGTCACCGTTCATTTGCCGCCACAATTCACGGGCCGTTTCCTCATAGTGAACGCGCGGATTGTCGGGATTTTCAAATTGCTGCGGCACAAAGACGCGGGCGTCCTCCGCCTGCATCTGGCGCACCCGCGCCACGGCACCGGCGAGGCTTTCGGCGGCGGGGGTCAACACCAGATCCGCGCCCAGGCAGCGAATCAACTTCTTGCGTTCTTCGCTCATGTTCTCGGGCATCACGCAGATCACCTTGTGACCCATGACGCCTCCCACCAGGGCCATGCCGATGCCGGTGTTTCCGGAGGTCGGTTCTGCTATGATGTCGCCGTCCTTGAGCTGGCCGGCCTTCTTCGCCTCCTCCAGCATGAAGAGCGCCACACGGTCCTTGATGCTGCCGCCCGGGTTGAGGTGTTCCGCCTTGGCGAAGATGTTGGCGTCGAGGATGATGTCCTCCGGCGCGAAGCCGACCACCTTGGTGAGCAGGTCGTAGGCGGCGCCATCGGTGAGTCGGTAGGAAACCAAGGCCACATCGAATGGGCGCTGGGTCAGGGCGTCTCGCGCCTGGCCCAACGAAGCAACGCCGTGCACGTCCCAGGCCAACCACGAGTCCGCCAGCGCAGCCCGCACGGCATCTGCGTGCTCGTCACTGCTTTCCATCAGAAGAACGGAAACCGTCATGGGTGGTGCTGACTGGCGACGTATGGATTGGTAAATCATTATGGGCGCTTTGCGGCGTCCAGTCCTTGCCCTGCCAGTCGACGAGATGCGCCGGCGGCTCCTTCGTCATGCCTTCCCACCACACGTCGCCGTCGTCGGTCAGCGCGACGTTGGTGAAGATGATGTTTTCCTTCAAGGTCGCCATGGCATTGAAGTTGGTCTTTTCGGAGGTGCCGGGGGCGACGCCGAAATAGCCGTATTCGGGGTTGATGGCGCGGAACTTGCCATCCGGGCCGGGTTTGATCCAGGCGATGTCGTCGCCGACGGTGGTGATCTTCCAGCCATCGAAGCTCTTCTTGTTTTCCTTAACACTCAAACTTTTAAGTTCGATAGCGTGTTTAATAATTGACCCTATTATTGCCAAAATGTCTTTAGTTTGATTGTTTTTGCAAACTTACATAAAAAATAAATTTAGTTGTTCTTTTTGGTCTCCTCTCTTCTCATTTTTAGCATATTATTTGAAAAAAGTTAGAAATTAAACCAACAAAAACATCTGAAATGAAAACAATTTACATTCTATCCACAGCACTTTTTCTTTTAGTCTTACCTCATTTTTTAAAAGTACATGATAAAATCATTAAGAAAAATCAGGAAATAATCCATTGAAAAATCTTTGAAATGGGAACAATTGAAATAAAACATATTACTACCCAAACTAATTTACGCTACCTGTTTCTTCATATGATTAATACCAAATAGAACAAATAATAGATTGGTTTTATTATGCTAATCTCAATCATGTGTTGTCGAATATTTAATCTGGGTTTTAATTTATATTTTTGAAGTTTGATTTAGCTTGCTTTATGGAGATTATAAAAACAGAAATTCAAGATTTACTGACCATTAAACCTCGTATTTTTAAAGATGATAGGGGTTATTTTTTTGAATCCTACAACTTCAAAAACTTTCGTGAAATAGGTCTTAATGCTGTCTTTGTACAGGACAATGAATCCTGTTCAATGAAAAACGTGCTGCGTGGATTACATTTTCAAAAACCACCTTTTAGTCAAGGCAAGTTAGTGAGAGTTATTCGTGGTTCGGTATTAGATGTTGCGGTTGATCTACGAAAAAAATCGTCAACATACGGTAAATGGGCTTCCGTAGTGCTTTCTGATAAAAACAAATTAATGTATTGGATCCCTGAAGGCTTTGCCCATGGCTTTCTTACTCTTGAAGATAATACCATCTTTTTTTACAAATGTACTAATGTTTACAATCCTGAATCGGAACTGTCCTTAAGGTGGAATGATCCTACATTAAATATTGACTGGGGAATTACTGGATACCCTATTTTGTCAGAAAAAGATAAAGTGGCTCCACTCTTTTCTGATTTTGTTTCCCCCTTTTAGCCTTTTAACAATTGTCATTTTAAAGTTTTAACGTTTCCCTTTTTGCTGTAAGAAATGAGTAAGAATAAATTTATATGCTTGATATTAGTGGTAATTTTATCTATTTTGGCAATTGTATTTATTTTTCAGGCTTTTGGCTTAAAAGAAGTTGGGGGAGATAATGATATAAAGAGGCCCGATAGAAGGCAAATTCCACCTGTTTATAATGTTCTAATTCCTAAAAAGCTTAATTTTTGTGGCGAACCTGTTCCAATGGATATGTTTCTTGTTCGTGAATTTCTTGAACGGGAGCTTACTTCAAATAGCTATTTTCATTCTTCAACGCTCATGCTTTTTAAGCGTACCAATCGTTGGTTCCCAATAATTGAAACGATTTTAGAAAAAAACAATATACCTCTTGATTTTAAATATCTGGCTGTTATTGAGAGCAATCTTGAAAATTCTGTTTCGCCGGCCGGTGCAGCCGGATTTTGGCAAATATTGCCTACTACTGCACGTGAATATGGGCTTGAAGTGAACAATGGTATTGATGAACGTTATCACCTTGAAAAAGCCACTGAAGTTGCCTGCAAATATTTACAGAAGTCTTTCGACAATTATGGGAGCTGGACTCTTGCAGCCGCTGCATATAATGCAGGAAATACTAAAATTACAAAATCATTATCGGAGCAGCTTGTGGATAATTATTACGATCTGCTGCTAAATCAGGAAACCGAACGTTACATCTTCAGAATATTAGCCATTAAAACTATTTTTGAAAATCCGAAACAATATGGATTTTATTTTGAAAATAGAGAGCTTTTTCCACCAATCCCAACCCGAAATATTGAGGTAAATCAAACGATTCCAAGTTTAGTTAACTTTGCTCAGGAGAATAAAATCACATACAAAGTTTTGAAATATTTCAACCCTTGGTTACGGAAAGAGTCTTTACCTAACAATTCAAAAAAGACTTATTACATTAAAGTTCCTTTAGAAGGTTACACCAATTATTCAAAGTTACTCCGGGCTGATCAATTGGATTAATAATGGTTTTATTAATTAAGGTAATCTTTTAGATGCATAACCTTTAATTGCTTTTTAAACTCATCTAAGGTCAGCTTGTACTGACAGTATGTTTTAGCTGTTTTTCCTGGCTCAAGATGTAAAAAGTTATCACTAAAAACAGCATGATCATCAGGTAACCAAAGGTGGACAAAAGCTGCAAAGTGATCTGTTTTTAATTCTATTTCAAATCTATTTTCATTAGAAACAATAGTGGTTTCAATATCAGTGTCAGGAAGATTTAGTTCGCCATAATTAGTAAAGAAATAATAACTCTGATAGCTTTGGGATGAATCTGTAAATAGCGCACTCAAATAGCACTCTTTCGGGTTAATATCTCCAGGGATAGTAGTTTTGCTGAATGATAAAACATGAAAGCTAATGTCGGCTGATAAGGTGATCATCTTTTCGTAATTCCATAACTGATTCCCGGAAAAATCTTTCAATGTAAGCTCAAATTTTCCGGTTGTAGTTTCTATTCTATCTGATACTAGATACACCGATCCGGAGTCTTGTTTCATTATTACTGACACTATGATATTTTTAAATCCCTCTTTTACAGCATATTGCATTGCCTTACGATTGTTATAAAAATCGGTCCCTGCCCAACTTGTTACCGGCCAGCAATCGTTGAGCTGCCAATATAAGGTTCCCATACAACGAGGTTTGGCGCTTCGATGTGCATCAATTGCCATTCTGATTCCTTTTGCCTGTATGAGCTGACTGAAAAAGATAAATTGCTCAAGTGTTTTTGGGTATAGGGCTTCTATTTCAAGATATTCGTTAATTGTTTCGAATCCGGTAGGATGCTTCTGGTGACATTTTAATTCCTGTGAATAAAGCGTGTCCGCTGAACCAGGCTGGAAGCTTCTTATGGTGGAAAGCGCCGGTGCAGCTTGAAAGCCATATTCACTCATAAATCGCGGAACTTTTTCGTAGTAGATATCAAAAGGTTGTTTTCCCCACCACACACCCCAGTAGTGTGCATCACCTTCAAAAAGACTCTCCTTACGTCCCCACCCATGAACGGGTGATGAAGGTAAATAATACCTTTGACCGTCATATTCTTGAACCGCTTTTGGCAAAAGTTGATGAAAAATCTGATTGTACCCTGCCCATATTGCAATGGAATCTTCTTTTGAGATGTTATATTGTTTTTGCCATCCCCAATTATGCCATCCCTCATCCGATTCGTTATTTCCACACCAAAGCGCTAAGCTGGGATGGTTACGAAGCCTACAAATCTGTTGCACAGCCTCTTGCCAAACATTTTCTTTAAACAACTCATCAAAAGGATACATAGCGCAAGCAAACATAAAATCCTGCCATACCAAAATACCTTTTTCATCGCATAACTGATAAAAAGAGTCATCATTATATATGCCTCCACCCCATACTCTCAACATATTCATGTTGGATTCTACGGCTAAATTTACTATGTTTTCGTAATCATCTGGTTTTATCTTGAATGCAAAACTATGTAATGGAATAATGTTGGCCCCCTTTATGAATACCGGCTTACCATTAAGTCGGATGTAAAACGATTCGCCAAATTCATCTTTACCTCTCACCACCTCAACAGTGCGGATGCCATAATCTAATTGGGCTGAATATACAAACCCCGATTCAGTCTTTATTTCGAATCTCAATGGGTATAGGTAAGCTTCACCCAACCCATTACACCACCATAGTTTTGGGTTTTTGATTGAAAAAAGCATTTGATGGTCTTTAGTAATAGTATTGAGATGAAAGTAATCATAATAATACTTTTCTCCAGTTTTTTCATTACTAATTGTCAAAGTTGCTTTTTCATCCAAATCAGATATTACCTTAAATTGTACCGATAGTTCTGCTTTTTTATCGTTCAATGAATTTGTAATAATATGAAGGTTATTGATTTTATGATTTCTCCAAATTTTCAGATAAACTGGTTTCCAGATACCTGCAGTTACAAATTTTGGCCCCCAATCCCATCCAAAATGATAAGCTGCTTTACGTGCAAATACCCATCTGCCTCCTGGTATCGGATAACCATAAGAAGCCGAGTCGGACAGAAAACGATTTTCGGCGGATAGGAACATGATCTCAATATTATTTTCACCTTTAACAAGGTACTTTTTACAATCAATTTCCCACTGGCGAAACATATTATTAGCCTCAAGGATTATCTCCCCGTTGAGTTTAACATGAGCATAGGTGTCGAGGCCGTCAAAAACAAGGGTAATATGTTGGTTTATAAGGATTTCATCATCAATATAGAAGGATTTTCGATAAATCCAATCGTTAGTACCAATCCACTGAAGCTCTTTTTCATTGCATGCATAAAATGGGTCTTCAATCTCACCATTTAACAATAAATCAGTGTGTACTGTACCGGGTACATTTGCCGGACGCCAATCAGCATCATCAGCCTCCAACTTTTTAAATTCCCAGCCGTCATTCAAAAGGATTATTGTTTCTAAAGGCGTTTCCGATCTAAAACATGATATTAAAAACAAGAAAAAAAGGTAAGGCAACTTTTTCATTACTGTTTTTTTTAAATAAAAGGATACTTTTTATATTGATTTTGCGCTGTTAAGCTTTTACACTTTACACCTCAAATAGCTCTTGAGTGTGTAAAAGTATCTATTTTGCAAAATTAAAATAGAATATCATGAGATGGTCTAATCCCTTTGGACAATATTATTAACAAATAAAATTGTGATTGGTGAAGCAAAACCAACTACTAAGATGATCAAAACTTTATAAAGAATTTTATCACCGCACTAAAAGGGTACAAGTCAGAAAAAGTCAAATTTCATTACTGCTTATTGCTATTATCTTTTACTATTAACAGTAAGACCCCAATTATTGTGAAGGTTCCGCCAACAATCTGATAGCCTGCAGGGAGTTTTCCAAAAAAGAGATAGGCTCCTAAAAGAACAAAAAGGGCCGTTGTACTCTGGATAAACGAGGCACGCGAAGCCTCAATGTATTTAAGAGCGCTGTATTGACTATAAGAAGTTATAAATGGCCCCATAAAAGAACCAATGGCAATATTAATTAATGCAGAAGTTGGAATCATCAAACTCATGCCGGTAATTTTCAGAAAGACAAAAGAAGAGAAAAGCAGGAAAATTGCTCTGTTTATTGCAAGCATCGTTGGTGTAATTGTATGAATGTTTCTTTTTGCAAGGATCGTTCTAATGCCGTACAATGATGTTGAAACAAACATTAAACCTGATGTTCCAGAAATATAATCTGTTAAAGTCGCCCCCTTTTGATAACTTACCACAAAAGCTCCGGCAAATGTAAGTACAACACCTAATATTTCAACTCTGCTAAAACTCTCTTTTAACATGAAAATGCCAAATAAAGTAATAAAAATATATTCCATATTTCGTAAAAATGAAGGAATAGTAGGGTTTGGAGTAATGGCAATAGCGCTGTATAAAGCTCCTGTGGCAAAAATTTCAAGCACACCAAGGAATAGTAATATTTTTAAGGATTTTGCCGGGATTGGCCTAAACTGACGATGCTCCTTTGAGCGCATAGCAAAAAGCCCATTCCACAACAATGCCATGGAAAACCAATAAACACCAAACTGCGCAAGGCTTACCTCATTCAATGCTGCCTTACTGAAAATATAAACAGTAGATACAGCAACAGTGGCCAGTAGTGCAAATGAATATCCCTTAACTCTTGGTTGCAACGAAATAATTTTTTATGAGCACAAAATTAAGATGTTTAAAGGGATTCAATACCTTTTGACTATTTCTTTTTTAAGTTTAAAAAAGAACCATGCTCAACAATAACAAAATCCTAATTTTGCTAAATAATTGTATTTTGGCTTTCAATGCATTGATTTTGATTAACTAAAAAATATTTTGATATGAAAAATCCGAAAAAATCACTCCTACTAACTTTATTACTTCTTATTTCAGCAAAAACTTTATTCTGCCAACTATCTGTAATACCGCATCCTGCACAAGTTGAAATAAAACCAGGATATTTTAACCTTGGCGAAGAGACCATGATAATATATAGTAACTCTATTGTTTATCCGATTTTGGAAGAAACGATGAACAAATGGGGTAAATTGATGGGAATTAGGTTGAAAATCGTAAATGATAGTACTGCAAATAAAACGGGTAATATCTTTATTTCATTGATTGAAAAGTACGATTCTATTATCGGCAATGAAGGGTATAGATTGTTTATCAGTTCTACCTCTGTTAATCTTTCGTCAAATACCGCGGCTGGAGTACGTTATGGGTTAGAGACCATTGGCCAATTACTTGAAACTGATAAAGAGACAATACTACCATGTGCCGACATAATAGACTATCCACGGTTTACGTATCGCGGGTTGCATTTAGATGTTTCACGTCATTTCCATCCTCTTGAATTTATTTACAAAGCGATTGATTTTCTTGTAATGCATAAAATGAATACTTTTCATTGGCATTTAAACGATGATCAAGGTTGGAGATTAGAGATAAAAAAATACCCAAAGCTTACTGAAATAGGAGCCTGGCGCGAAAACACCAACGATATAACATGGAGATTGCGTCCTTACACTACCGATCACTCCAAAGCTACTTACGGTGGATTTTATACACAAGATGAAGTAAAAAAAGTGGTTTCCTACGCCGCTGAAAGAAACATTACCATTATCCCGGAAATTGAAATGCCAGCACATGCTATGGCTGCTTTGGAAGCTTATCCTGAATATTCATGCACCGGAAAAAATGCCGGTATCCCTACGGGGAATGTTTGGCCCATTACACATATCTATTGTGCGGGCAAAGAAGAGACCTTTCATTTTTTAGAAGATGTGCTTACTGAAGTTATGGAACTCTTTCCCTCAACCTATATTCATATTGGCGGTGATGAAGCCGACAAAGCTAATTGGAAGACTTGCAAGTTTTGTCAGGAAAGAATTAAAAGAGAGGGTTTGAAAAACGAAGAAGAGCTTCAAAGCTATTTCACTAAAAGAATTGAGAAATTTCTTAACGCTCATGGTCGTCAAATAATAGGGTGGGATGAAATCCTTGAAGGAGGGATTTCACCAAATGCAACGGTAATGTCGTGGCGCGGTGTACAAGGAGGCATTGAGGCAGCCAAGATGGGGCATCATGCAATAATGACCCCTGGAGGCTATTGTTATTTTGATTATTATCAAGGCGATCCTTCTATTGAACCAACGGCTATTGGGGGTTATACAACGCTAAAACAAGTTTACAACTTCGAGCCTATTCCTTCGGAGCTAACTATAGAAGAGGGGAAATTTATTTTAGGCGCCCAGGCAAATTTATGGTCGGAGTATATACTTGATTATCACCATGCTGAATATATGCTTTTCCCCCGCCTGTCTGCACTTTCAGAAGTCCTCTGGTCACCAAAGGATAAAAGAGACTGGGGTAGTTTTTCAAAAAGAATGGAAGAGCAATATCAAAGATATGAAAGACGAGATATCAACTATTCCTTAAGCGCTTTTCAAGTAAAAGCACATGCTGAACCCGATCCGGTAAACAGGCAGTTGTTGATTACACTAAACTCTGAGGCTTACGAACCAGAAATACGTTATACATTTAACGGTAGTGAGCCTGATATTAATTCTACCCTATACACCGAACCGTTTCCCATTTCTACTACTACCCAACTTAAAGCAACGGTTTTTAAAAATGGAGTATCAATGAAACAAGTCCTCACTGAGTTCTACGATCTACATAATGCTTTTATGGCTAACCTAACCCTACAAAAAGAACCTAGTCCACGATATCCCGGCAGCGGAAAATATACCTTAGTGGATGGGAAAATTGGCACGACCAGCTTTACAGATGGGCTCTGGTTGGGCTTTTCCGGAGATGATATGATAGCTATCATAGATTTATATAAAACAACAAAGATTACCTCTACTGAACTTTATGCTTTACAAACGGAAGCATCTTGGATTTTTCCTCCTCAATGGGTAAGCTTTGAAACTTCAAAAGATGGGCAAAACTTTGTTTTACAAGAAACAGTGCAAAAACCAAAAAACATTGGAAAAGCGGATAAAAACATACTATGCTATTCAACTGACAAATCAGTTGATGACATAAGGTATATACGAGTTACTGCTAAAAATTTTGGAGTTTGCCCGCCCGGCCACTCGGGAGAAGGGAATCCTGCATGGCTCTTTGTTAGCGAAATTAAAATAAAATAGGTCGGTTATTGACTCTAACATTTGTTAATTCTCAAATTCACGTTGAAAAAATGATCGGTGTACAATAGGTTTGTGTCTTATTTCAAATCAAATCTTACTCATATCAATTTCAAAATGGACTGGTTTTTCCTTTGAACTACAATGCAAAACACATTGATCACAAATGGACAGTTCGCCACGGAGGCGTTTTTTCACCATATCATCTACCCTGATTCTTAGCGGTTCAATCCCTATATAGTTAATCACTTCTGCGGCAAAAGCATACATAAGTAGCAGTCGAGCGTTGTCGTCGCCGATGCCTCTTGATTTTAAATAAAATAGTGCATTCTGATCCAACTGGCCTATAGTGGTGCCATGGCTGCATTTAACATCATCAGCATAAATTTCGAGAAAAGGCATCGTGTTAACAGTAGCTTTATCGGTAAGAAGAATATTCTTATTGTTTTGGTATGCATTTGTCTTCTGAGCATCTCGCCTTACAAGGATATGCCCGTTGAATACTGCGCTGGCGCTATCATCTAAAATACCTTTAAATAACTCGTTGCTAAAACAATTCGGGTAAGCATGATCAACAAAAACCTGATTATCCACATGTTGCGAACCATCCATCAGGTAAACACCCATTATATTGGCCTCAGCATGTTCACCGTTCAAAGTAACATGGATATCGTTTCGAATCATTCCACCATTTAGCGTGATGCCATTAGTAAGAAGTCTGGCATTTTTTTCCAGATTGAAAAAAGCTGAATTGATGAAGGTGGAATTATTGTTTTTGTTTTGAAGCTTATAATGGTCTAAGGATGAATTTTCACCAATAAAAACTTCGGTAACAGTGTTAGTAACACTACGTTGCTGATCAACTGAATCATCACATTGCAAAAGTTGCAAACGAGCATTACGGCCAAGAATGATCAAGTTATGGTTTTGAATAAAAATATTCCTATAATGCCGTATTATGTTAACCATCTGCATCGGAATCTCCACATGAACATTATCCGGAACATAAATGAACGTGCCATCTATGGCAAAAGCAGTGTTTAACGCTATCAGACTATTTTTTTCAATGTTAGCTATTGAATGTAAATATTGGTTTACAATATCGGCATGGTGTTTTTTAGCAGCTTGTAGGCTTCCTATTATTACTCCATCTTGAGTTTTTTTTAACGATCCGTTTTCTGAAACAAACCAGCCATTGAGCTGTGAAATAACATCGGTAACTAAACTTGGAATATTACATTGAAAAATTGTTTTAAGATCAATACCTTCAAGAAATGCCGGATCGAAATAGATGTGATAATTCTCTTTAATCGCTGCCGAGAGATCGGTATTACGCCACTTCTCCATTTTTGTATTTGGAAATCCGTTTTGCCGGAAAAGCTCAAAAGCTTTTTTGCGATGCATGATCATTTCAGTTGTCTCGCCGGCAAGGAGAACATCACTGTTATCTTCGAACAATCGAATTAAATCCGCCTTTAAACTCAATTGATTTGTATTGACTTCCATAATTAAAGGTTTTCTGCTTTTATCCATTCGTAACCCTTTGCTTCAAGTTCAATAGCCAGTTCTTTACCACCTGACTTAACTATACGTCCATCATATAATACATGAACAAAATCGGGCACAATAAAATCGAGTAAACGCTGGTAATGGGTAATTACAATTGTTGCATTATCGGGTCGCTTAAGGGTATTAACTCCATTGGCTACCACTTTCAATGCATCAATGTCCAATCCCGAATCGGTTTCGTCGAGAATGGCAAGGTCAGGTTTAAGCATGGCCATTTGAAAAATCTCATTTTTCTTTTTTTCACCTCCTGAAAAGCCTTCATTTACAGAGCGATTTGTAAGTTTTGAATGAATACCGACAAGATTTTTGGCCTCTTCCATCATCTTAAGAAACTCAGCAGCTCCGATTGGTTCTTGCCCCTTATAGTTACGAATTTCATTAATGGCAGTCCGCATGAAATTAACGATGGTTACACCTGGGATTTCTACAGGATATTGAAATCCGAGGAATATTCCTTCCCGTGCCCGCTCTTCTACCGACAAATCATCAAGTCTTTTTCCTTTATAGGTAATCTCTCCTTTTGTAATTTCATAAATACCCTCTTTACCAGCGACCACTGCTGCAAGGGTTGATTTACCTGTTCCGTTTGGCCCCATTATGGCATGTACTTCACCAGCTTTTACTTCGAGGTTTAATCCTTTAATAATTTCTCTTCCCTCTATAGAAACGTGCAAATTCTTTATTGACAGCATTTTAAATTGTTTTTTTCCTTTTCTGGATAAATATTTACAAATAATTTTATTTTTATTAACCCACACTACCTTCGAGGCTTATCGAAAGGAGCTTTTGAGCTTCGACAGCAAATTCCATTGGCAACTGTTTTAATACCTCCCTAGCATATCCATTTACTATTAGTCCGATAGCGCTCTCTTCGCTAATACCACGTTGTTGTAAATAAAACAACTGATCTTCTGATATTTTTGAAGTTGTTGCTTCATGTTCCACTATTGAGGATTTATTTTCATCATGTATGTACGGAAAAGTGTGAGCTCCGCATTTGTCGCCAAGCAACAATGAGTCGCACTGTGTAAAGTTCCTTGAATTTTCAGCTTTACGCACAATTTTCACGAGGCCACGATAGCTATTATTACTAAATCCTGCCGAAATTCCTTTTGAAATAATAGTACTGCTTGTATTTTTCCCAAGATGAATCATTTTAGTACCTGTATCGGCCTGTTGATAATTATTGGTAACAGCTACCGAATAAAATTCACCGACAGAATTATCGCCCATCAAAATACAACTTGGATACTTCCATGTGATTGCAGAACCTGTTTCTACCTGAGTCCAGGATATTTTAGAATTAGCGCCACGGCAGATACCACGCTTGGTAACCAAATTGTAAATCCCGCCTTCTCCCTGTTTATTACCTGGGTACCAGTTTTGAACAGTTGAGTATTTAACATAAGCATCTTTCATAGCAACAATCTCCACAACGGCAGCATGAAGCTGATTCTCATCACGTTGCGGCGCAGTGCAGCCCTCCATGTAGCTTACGTAACTCTCTTCATCGCCTATAATGAGGGTACGTTCGAACTGACCCGTATTAGCTGCATTAATCCTGAAGTAAGTGGATAGTTCTAAAGGACACCTGACGCCCTTTGGGATATAACAAAACGAGCCATCGGTAAATACAGCCGAGTTGAGGGCTGCAAAATAATTATCGGTATATGGCACAACCGATCCCATATACTTTCTTACTAAATCGGGGTGCTTTTGCACTGCCTCACTGAAAGAACAAAAGATAATACCATGCTTTTCAAGGGTTTTTGAAAAAGTAGTCTTAACTGAAACACTATCCATCACAGCATCAACGGCAACACCACTTAACCTCTTTTGCTCCTCGAGGGAAATCCCTAATTTATTAAAAGTTGCAAGCAGCTCAGGATCAACCTCATCAAGACTTTGCAGCTCTTTTTTACTTTTGGGAGCAGCATAATAGATGATGTCGTTATAATCAATCGGCGGAATATTGAGGTGCCCCCAATTTGGTTGCTTCATTGTTAGCCAGTGACGATAGGCTTTTAAACGCCATTCGAGCAGCCAATCCGGTTCACTCTTTTTTTGAGATATAAATCGGATAATATCCTCGTTCAGCCCTTTGGGCGCCATATCCATCTCAATATCAGTATAAAAACCGTATTTGTATTCTCCCGAAGTAACTTGTTCGATGATTTGATTATTTTCCATATTAAAATTACACTTGAGGTACAAAAATAGCACCTTTCAGTATTTTAGTTTTGAATTTAAACATATCACAATTCAATAGGTTCAGTTTTACAAATAAATAATTCTTTACAAAAGATAAGATGAGCTGCACCTAACATTATCCCATGCATCTTAGTACTAAAAAAACACTGATTCGTGGTTACAATAAAACCGAAAGTTTTACTTTTACAATTCATTACCTTTAATTGAATCGGGATGACAGAAGAAAAAGATAAAACCCCTAAAACCATTGCTGAGTTGGGCGAATTTGGTTTGATTGATTTACTAACAAAAAACATTGAACTAACCCAGCCTTCGACTGTAAGAGGTATTGGTGATGATGCTGCTGTATTAGAAAATGGCGACAAATACCTTCTTATAAGCAAGGATATTCTTCTGGAGGGAATTCATTTCGACATGGTCTATCAACCTTTAACACATTTGGGATATAAAGCTGTTGCAATAAATCTTTCAGATATCTATGCCATGAACGGGACGCCTACTCATATTTTAGTAGGCATTGGCATTTCAAGTCGTTACACACTCGAGGCTGTGCAAGAGATTTATAAAGGAATAAAATTGGCTTGTAAAAGATACAAAGTAGATTTTATTGGAGGCGATACATCAAGTAGCGTTCAAGGGTTAATAATATCTGTTACTGTGTTAGGGAGTGTGGATAAGGACAAGGTAGTTTACCGTGGTGTTTCACTTCCCAATGAATTGTTATGTGTTTCCGGCGATCTTGGCGGCGCCTATGCCGGCCTGTTAATCTTAGAACGGGAGAAGGCTGAGTTTACTGCAAATCCTGATATGCAACCTGATTTAACAGGTAATGAATATGTATTGGAACGTTTTTTAAAACCTGAGCCACGACAAGATATAATAAAAATCTTCAAAGATCTTAAGATTAAACCAACAGCGATGATTGATATTTCTGACGGACTTGCTTCTGAAATAAAACACCTCTGTAATTATTCAGATCTCGGATGTGCGATTTTTGAAGATAAAATCCCAATCGCTAAACAAACCTACGAAATTGCTCATTCATTTAAAATGGATCCAACCGTATTTGCGCTCAACGGTGGAGAAGACTACGAATTGCTTTTCACCATCAGGCAAGAGGATTATGATAAAATTAAAAACATAGCGGAAATCTCTGTAATAGGCCATATGAACGATAATGATTCAGGTATCAATCTGATCACAAAATCTGGAAGTCTGGTAAAAATAAAGGCACAAGGATGGGATCATCTGAAAAAGTAAAAGAGAGACAACAAAATATCAGGAAGATTAAAACAATTATCCGGACATTGCCCGACAAGCCCGGAGTATATCAGTTTTTGGATGAGAAAGATAAAGTCATATATATTGGTAAGGCTAAATCGTTAAAAAAGAGAGTTTCCTCTTATTTTAGTAAAGATACCGGTCAGAGCGGAAAGACAACTGTAATGGTGAAAAAGATTGCCGGAATTCAACATGTAGTTGTTGATACAGAGTTGGATGCACTTCTTTTAGAAAATAATCTTATCAAAAAATATCAACCCCGCTACAACATCAATCTTAAAGACGATAAATCATTCCCTTGGTTATGTATTAAAAACGAACGCTTCCCACGTATTTTTTCTACACGCCATGTAATCCATGACGGTTCCGAATATTATGGCCCTTATGCCTCAGTTAAATTGATGAATACCCTGCTCGACCTTATTCGTCAGCTTTATCCTCTACGAACCTGCAAGTTCAGTTTATCAGAGAAAAATATTAGAGCCAAAAAATTTAAAGTATGCCTTGAATATCATCTTGGAAATTGCAAAGGCCCCTGCGAAGAACTTCAGGCAGAAGAAGATTACAATGAAGCTATCGCTGAAATCAGGGAAATAATAAAGGGTAACATCAGCAATGTAGTTTCAAATTTACGGAAACTTATGAAGCAATATGCCGACCTACTTGCTTTTGAAAAAGCACAAGTGGTAAAAGAAAAATTGAACATGCTTGAAAGATATCAAAGCAAATCGCTTGTGGTAAATCCAAGAATAAATAATGTAGATGTCTTTTCTATTATTTCGGATCAGGAATCAGCCTATGTAAATTATTTACGGATCATCAACGGCGCGATAGTTCAGGCACATACTATAGAGATGAAAAAGAAATTAGATGAAACCGATTCGGAACTCCTCACCCTTGCAGTTGCCGATCTACGTCAACGTTTTGAAAGCGACTCGCAAGAGCTGATTTTGCCATTTAACCTTGATTTTAAATTTCCGGCCATAATAGTTACAATTCCTAAAATAGGTGACAAAAAGCAACTTCTTGATCTTTCAGAACGTAATGCGAAGTATTATAAATTGGAAAAGCGCAAACAGATGGAGTTGGTTGACCCTGAACGGCATACAAAGCGTATCCTCAGTACAATGATGAAAGACCTGCGGCTTCCTGAACTTCCGATACACATAGAGTGTTTCGACAATTCAAACATTCAGGGCGACTATCCGGTTGCCGCTATGGTCTGTTTTAAAAATGCCAAACCAAGCAAAGCTGATTACCGTCATTTTAACATCAATACAGTTGCTGGCCCCAATGATTACGCTTCAATGGAAGAGGTTATCCTTCGCCGATACAAAAGAATTGTCGAAGAACAACAAACCCTGCCACAATTAATAATTATTGATGGTGGAAAAGGGCAATTATCATCAGCCGTTGGAATTCTTGAGAAGATAGGGCTACGCGGCAAAATCAGTATTATAGCCATCGCAGAAAAACTTGAAGAACTATACTTCCCTAACGATCCTGTTCCACTACACATTGATAAAAAATCAGAGACATTACGTCTTATACAATACATGCGCGATGAGGCTCATCGCTTTGGCATCACCCATTACCGCAAAAAACATGAGAAGGGAGTAATAAAAAGTACTTTAACCGAAATTGATGGTATCGGCGAGGGGTATGCTAAAAAATTGCTTTACAAATTCAAATCGGTAAAACGAATCGGTGAAGCAAGCCTTGAAGAGCTTCAGCAAGCTATAGGAAAAGTTAAAGGGAAACAGGTCTATGATTTTTTTCAGAAAAAAAATTGACAGTGTTATTTGTCTTTTTCTCTTTTAAAATAACAACAGGAAAAACCTTTTCTTTATTAACCATTTAACTAAACCAGCCAAAATCAATAAAGTTATACACCTGATTTTTAAGATGATGTTGTTGTCAATATCAAACGAAAAATATGTTAATCAGCCTAAAGGCAATTATTGAATAATCAACGGGGCGGCGTTATTATTGTTTATTACAGTAATTTGAATATTTTTGCGCACATTTTTAACATGTAATGTTTTAATCAAATCTATATTAATAGTTAATTTTTACATCTATGCTAAAAGAACATCCAAAAGGACTATTAGGAGCTGCTCTGTCCAATATGGGCGAGCGCTTCGGTTTTTACACAATGATGGCAATTCTGGTGTTGTTTCTACAGGCTAAATTTGGCTTAAGCGGTACTCATGCCGGAATTATCTACTCTGTGTTTTATTTCTCAATTTACGCTCTGGCTTTTGTTGGCGGTCTAATTGCCGATAAATCCAGGAAGTACAAATCAACTATTCTGGTTGGCCTTATTATTATGGCTATCGGATATGTCATGCTTGGTTTCCCTACCCCGACACCAACACCTAATAAGATTCTTTTCCTCATAATTTCATGTTTCGGTCTTCTAACCATTGCTTTTGGTAACGGACTTTTTAAGGGGAATTTGCAAGCATTAGTAGGGCAGATGTACGACAATAACGAGTACTCACATAAAAGAGATGCCGGATTCTCGCTGTTTTACATGTTTATAAACGTTGGCGCTCTTTTTGCCCCTTTTACTGCAATTGGAATTAGAAATTGGTGGTTAGCAAGACACTCGTACGAATACGATGCAAATCTTCCAGCACTTTGTCATCAGCATGTAGAAAACACATTAGAATCAACTAAAGTTTTTGGCACAGGAGTTTTAGACCAAGCTCAAGGACTTGCTGAAAAAGTATTTGGTTTAGACCCTGTAAGCAAATTTCAAAATTTAGCCACAGAAGTTGGTGGACAAACCGAAAACTTAACAAGCTTTGCAAACGATTATCTAAATGTGTTTACTTCAGGCTTTCATTATGCTTTTATTGCAGCTATCGGAGCTATGATTGTCTCTTTAGCTATCTTTTTATTCAATAAAAAGCACTTCCCTAATGTTGATAAAAAAGTTGCAGCTACAGCAGCAAGCCAAGATACAGAAATTAAAATGGATGCTAAAGAAATTAAACAACGTTTATATGCATTATTAGCTGTTTTTGGCGTTGTAATTTTCTTCTGGTTCTCTTTCCACCAAAACGGCTTAACACTGACAATGTTTGCCCGTGATTATACAGATTTATCAGGAATTAAAATTAATTTAGGCTTTGTAACAATACAAGGAGCTGAAATTTTCCAATCCATTAATCCATTTTTCATTGTCTTTCTTACTCCTATTATAATGGCCTTATTTGGATGGCTACGAGCAAGAGGCAAAGAGCCTTCAACACCAAAGAAAATTGCAATTGGAATGGGAATCGCAGCGGCTGCTTACGTTGTTATGGTAATCGGCTCTTACGACTTACCATTATATAAAGACATACAAAGTAGTCCATTAGATAATTCGCTTAAGGTTACTCCTTTATTACTAATAGGAACATATTTTATCTTAACAGTTGCTGAACTTTTCATTAGTCCGCTCGGAATTTCTTTTGTCTCAAAAGTTGCCCCACCTCATTTGCAAGGACTAATGCAAGGAGGCTGGCTTGGTGCAACAGCATTAGGAAATCAGTTGCTATTTATAGGCGCTATCTTATATGAAAACACACCACTGTGGCTAACATGGACAGTTTTCGTTGTAGCTTGTCTATTGTCAATGATCACAATGTTAGCAATGTTAAAATGGTTAGAAAAAATTACTGAATAATTAATTTAAATTTTACAGAAATGAACAAGATAAGATATTTTTTAGCTATTGCAGTTTTATCACTTTTGACAATAGCATGCTCGAAACAAAATGCTGTAGAAGATGTTGAACTAAGTATTGCTAAACTCAATCAATTTAATTCTACATTCGAGAATTTTTATAAAGACGGTGTTATAGAAGGAATTAACCTCAAAAAAGGTGAAAAGAAAGATGCAAACTCAGAATATAATCAGCTTAAAAAATTAGCTGAAGAATATTATGAATTGATTAATCGCATCAACTCTAATATCAAAGAAGATAAAGAAAATGTTAATAAAGGAAAAAAATCAAATGGCTACGAAGAAAAATATAAAAAAGCTATTGAAAGTAAAAAAGATGAAATAGAAAAAGTCACTGATTTATTTATTACAAACCTTAATATCTTAAATAACTATTCCGAAAAAGATAAAATAATTGAAGAAGAAATACAAGACTTTGCTGAAGAAACAACTAAAGAAACTGAAGCAAGTAATGAATAATAAATTGAATAGTTAATCTTCTAAAAAAAGAGGCTGTCTAAAAAAAATGGACAGCCTCTTTTTAGTTATACCTAATTTGTAATGTTAAGGAACTAACATTTTTTCTGTGAATAATAGCTGATCCCCGTCAAATAATTGAATAAGGTAAATACCTGATTTCAATTGAGAAATATCTACTTTGGTAAAATTTCCATTTAGTTCGATCTGATTAACAATCCTACCTGTTGGTTCAACAATGAACGCTCTAACAGATTTAGGAAACGATCCAACAATATTTACCGACTCAGCAGCAGGATTTGGGTAAAGACTTAAGTTATATTTATCAGTAATAGTTACACTTGTCATTTCAGCTTTAAACTGGCTAATGGCCGAAAGTCCATACTCAACAAATAAGCCTTCATTTGGCTTTGTGTTATCCCAAACAGGGACTATCTCTTCAATTTCACCAGTAGCTGCACGATAGACTTTAAAATGTATCTCTTCGTTTTGCATAAGCCCATCCACCTCATCGGTAGTAAAGTCGTTGCCATACACAACCAACCCAAGATTACCGGTTTGATCATATTTTTGAACCATTCCTACACATTGTCCCTTACTGCTAAAGGCACCGATGATGTCTTCTGCAGCAAAACCCGTCAGTGCAGTTTCATAAATTGAAATGATATGATAAGCGCCAGTTTTAACAATTGACCACGGATTAGCAGTAGTAATCGCAGGCAGTTTCGTGGTTTTAATTTTACCATCTATTACATCAGGGTAAGTCAAACTTGCCGGTCCAGCTAAATTTAAAAGATAAGCCGAACCAGGCTCAAGGGTTAATAGCGTGTTAATACCGCCTTCGGGCCAATAGATCAGGTTATTATTAATATCAAAGGCTAAAATTAGTTGCCCGTCTAATTGTTCAAAAATCACAGCCGATTCAATAGCTGCGTTAGTAAGAACCGGAAGATAATTAATACCCTTATTAAGATTTATGGTTTTGTCAACAACCTCTAATCCTTTGAAATTTACAAAATCATTCTCCGTCATTTTCAACTTATATCCAATGTAAGGATTCCATGTTTTTAATGTATTAATATTTTGACCTGGCCAAAAAATACCGGCATTATTAAGCATTATTACCATATTTCCTGCAAGTGTCTGTTTTGCGAAAATGACTGTAAGATCGTTATCCTCCGGAACCAAGTATGAAGATATCATTGACCAGCCTACTTTAAGTTCGACCAATTGTCCGATCTCCTCCAAAACCACTGTTACAGTTACGTCTTGATCAATAATTTCCACTTGTCCGGTTTGTGTGATAAAGCCATCAAGTTCAACAGTGTAATCATAATCTCCCGGCGAAAGACCGGCAAACTGATAATCTCCCGCTACGTTGGTTACCCCATTAAAAGTTATTACAGCATCCCCAATGGGATTATTTTCCTCATCCAATACTATGAAAGTTACTTTTAAGTCCCATGGTTGAACATCAACCGTAACTGTATAAACTGCAACATCGCCATGTGGAGTGGTAACATTATACTCTACCGGTAAACGAAAATCAGTAGGTTGGCCGCCTGTAGGATCGGTTATTATTCCTAATTCAACCACAATTTCCGGCACGAGTACAGTAACATCCGTACCGGGAGGTAAAGTGGCATTAATAGTATGGGTGTCATGGTTAATATCGGCATAAACATCCAAAGTCAATTGTGGATTTTCCGAAGCTGAAAACAAAAATGTCAATATTTTAGGTTCAAGGGTTTTTATCGGCATATAAGTTACAAGTCCGAGGGTAGCATCATCAGGTTTATGAAAGATATAATCTTCAGCCACATTGGGATCATTCGTTCCCCAGTAATTACCTATTGCAGTAACATTCAACGGGGTATTGTTATATAATGCATAAGTAATACCGCTATTTCCATTTTCATAAAATACGTTTTCACCCGGATCATCTTCTGTTCCAAATTGGGGATTGGCATTCCCCTGAATAGTAGCGCCCCATAAGTTACCCTTAATAACATTTCGTTTAACAATAGCAGTATTACCCTCTCCGCTTGTCAGAAAGTTTACACCGCTGCCACCCAAAGCGGGTGAATTTTCAATATTGTTATCAATAAAATAATTATCTACAATATGTCCGAAAATATTAACACCTATCTGTGTATAGCCAAAACGGTTGTTAATGACATAATTATCACGTACCACGACTTTCGTGCTACCGATAGCCATCAAATTGCTAATACCTATTCCGCCTGCCCTGGTGTAGAATCCTTCGATGTAATTTCCAACTATATAGATGCTATCGGCAGCGCCCGGCCCTAAATTGATTTGAGGACGGTTACTGTTGTCGGTGGTATTATGAATAAAAACATTATACATAATACGAGGCGAGCCGTTAACATTAGCGCCTGAACCTATAGCAGCACGAGCATTTTCTATAAAACTGCAATAGCGAATAATCGGGCTGCACGAACTATAGGTAATCACAGCAGAAACATTGGAAGAGCCATTTTTTCGAAAAGTACAGTACTCAAAAAGCGCTTCTGTACCGATGAGTTGTATTCCACCGCCATAAGTAAAAATGGTATTGCGAAATACATTGGAAGGAGAATCGTCAAAGCGGAAGCCTTTATAATTTTTGGAAGACGAAGTGGTATCAATGGCTGTAAAATGAACATAACCACTTTCAGGATCTGAGATAATGGTTCCATAAATTTGAGGTCTGATTCCTGAAGCAATTCGTACGATAGCCTCCTGATCAATGCGCAATGTATCCGTTGCAGATAGTGTAAATGCACTATTGATCTGATAGGCGCCGTCAACAAAGGTTACTACACCACTTGAGGTATTCACTAATTCATCAAGAGTGAGATTCAAGTTATTACCTGGGGTGATGTATTGAGCGCTGCTGATAAATGGAAAAACAATCAAAGCAGCAATTACTAAAAAAAAGTAAACGTTTCGCATATTTTTTGGTTTTTAAATTTACTACAAATATAAATATAAACTTTTGATTCACACAATTACAGGAACAAATAAAAAAGAGCGCTTTAAAAATCAAATAATCCAAAAAAAAACATATTTTAGCCTTAATTTTTCAAAAGCTAAATTTGCAATTTCTAAAACAACCATTAATAATGAAGTCTAAATTCTATTTATTTACGCTGATCTACTTATTTTTCAGCATGTTGGCTATTAATACACATTTGCAGGCAGGTTTTAACAACAAAGATATTTTCATCACGGAAATATCAAATCAGATTGTAAATTTCACTGCAACCGCCACCATTATACCCGTTGGCAACAATGTAACTTTTACCGACCAATCCACCGGAGAGCCGTTATCGTGGAGTTGGTCATTTCCGGGGGGGATACCTAATTCCTATACTGGAAAAATTCCCCCTCCAATAACTTACAATACCGTAGGAGCGTATGATGTAATCCTTACTGTTACGTATCCCGATAATGTTATTGTTTCAGAGACAAAAACCAATTTTATTGATGTAAAGAATTATCCAGCCGGTTGGTCATTTACAAAAACTAATTTATCACATCTTATTTCAGTTCCCGTTAGTGTTAACTTCCCTGATACTAGCATGGTATATGGAGATTTTATCGGAGTCTTTTATTTAGATGATGAAAGTGTTGAACAATGTGGTGGCGCAGCAGTATGGGATGAAACCAACAGTAAGGCAGTGATTGCTTATGGCGATGATATTACAACCCAAACCAAAGATGGCTTTGCTGCAGGTGATACTTTATTATGGAAAGTATGGAGCGCCGCCAAAAACGAAATTTGCACCGCAACTGTTGAATATAACACTGCGTTACCACAAAATAACGGATTATTTGCTAACAACGGTTTATCTTCACTTACATCGGTAAGTTTTAAGACCTCGGCTCCATTAAACGTTGTAGCCACAGCATCGCCATCCCCGGTTTGTAATGGCTCTCCTGTTCAACTTGATGTAGATGTCAGTGGAGGATTAGGCGACTATTCTTATCAATGGTCTTCTAATCCGGCAGGTTTTAATTCGAATCAGAAAAATCCGTTAGCATATCCCATTCAGGAAACTATTTACACTGTAATAGTGTCTGATGGATCAAATCAGGATACCAGCTCAGTTACAGTTCAGGTGGTGCAAAAGCCGGTAGCTTATTTGGAGTCAGATATTACAATCTGTGCCGGAGAACAAGTTCAACTGACAGGATCAGTAGATTTAAATTGTGGGTTTCAGTGGATAACCAATGGAGATGGTAGTTTTACTAACCTTGAAATTTTTGATCCGGAATATACACCCGGCATGCAGGATATCCTCAATGGCTCAGTAGAGATTTGCCTGTCTGCACTGCCCTGTACGCCTTGTTCACAACCGGCTAATGCTTGCATTACAATAACTATAATAAACCATGCACAAGTCAACATCATTCCCGATCAGCTAACTGCTTGTCATGGTAAAAATCAAAGTTTTAATGGACTTGTTCAGGCCACTAATTACTCCTCTATTACGTGGTCAACACCCGATGGAGGCGGAAGCTTTTTCCCCAGCCCAAATGTATCACAACCTTTGTATATTCCCGATCCTGAAATTGACTATCCTCAAGGTTGTATTCATTTCAACGTAGTTGTACAACCCATAAGTCCTTGTGTATTAAGCGATCAGGACGAAGTTACACTATGTTTTCAAGAACTGCCTACAGTGAGTTTACCAGATGATACCACTATCTGTTTTGATGATGTATTGATGCTCGACGCTACTATTGCCAATTATTCCAACTTTCAATGGACTACGAGTGGCGATGGTGTTTTCAGCGACATAAATGATATTAATGGAACTTACACGCCGGGAGTTGAAGATGCTTTGATAGGTGAAGTGGAAATCTGTTTAGTCGCCAATTCAATTTCTCCTTGTACAAGTCAGGTTTCAAATTGCATGTATATTACAATTCAAAGCACTCCAAGTATTGTTATACCCGATCAGATAACAATTTGCAAAGATCAGTTCCTGAACCTATTTGAATATTCGGAGATATCAAATTTCGATTCGTTGCTTTGGAGTACTAATGGTGACGGAGTTTTTATTCCTTCTGCAAATATTGTTGATCCTATTTATCAACCAGGGGCTGATGATCTGGAAAATGGATGTGTTGAACTTTCGGTAATTGCTTATCCTATTGAACCTTGCACAAACCCTGTACAAAATCAATTTTTATTATGCTTTCAGCAATTTCCTGAAGTTTATGCTGGCATGAATACGACAGTTTGCTCAACTGATCAGGTTTTGTTAATTCCTGAAGCCTTTAACAATTGCGGCAGTTACTGGGAAACATCTGGCGATGGTACTTTTCTGACAACTGATAGCCTCAACTATGTTTATATTCCGGGCGAAATAGATCTTTTAAATGGTATGGTAGAATTATGCTATTTCGCACTACCTTGCGCACCATGTACCGATACAGCCTATGACTGCCTTACTGTAACCTTTATAAATTTACCATCAGTAAACATTATTCCAGATCAATCCATGGTATGCTATAACGAAAATTTTAGTTTCGAAGGATTAGTGGATGCTGAAAATTACAATGAAATAATTTGGGGGACTATAAATGGCGGAGGATATTTTATATTTGACAATATTTTAGAGCCGGTTTATGTTCCAAGCCCTACTGTTGACTATCCACAAGAATGTATTGAGATTTGGGTGAAAGTAGAACCAATTGGTCCTTGTACTATCACCAGTACCGATAATTTTTCTTTATGTTTCCAGCCCTCTCCCGAAGTATCTTTAGGTAGTGATATGTCGCTCTGTCAGGAAGACGATATAATACTTACACCAAATACGCAATGGGGTTGTAGCTTTTCTTGGGAAACCTCCGGCGATGGCTATTTTGATAATCCATCGGAAATGAATGTCCAATATTTCCCTGATCAAAATGATATTTCAAATGGGTATGTAGAGCTATGTCTCACAGTAACCGGATGCCAGCCCTGCACAAATACTGTTACTGATTGCATTATGATAAACATTGGAAAATCTCAGTCTATTAGCCTGCTTTCTGGATGGAGTGGAATTTCAGGATATATCGAACCCTTTAATAACAATATCGAACTTGTGATGACACAAGCTCTTGAAGCGCTTGTAATCATTTATAATTTTGAAAATGAAATTTTTAGCCCATTATTAAATATTAACACACTCAATGCATGGGATCCCTATTCGGGATATGTAATAAAGGTAAATGAGAATGCGGAGATCAGTTTGTGCGGGACCGATATTGAGAACCCAACATTTCAGCTTAATGAGGGTTGGAACTTACTCCCGGTATTTAGTAATACCGAAGTGGCTATCAATGATCTTTTTGCGCCATTTTCCGAAAATCTGATAATGATTAAAGAGGTGGCAGGTACAAGTCTATTTTATCCTCAATTCGATATTTTTACTTTAACAACCCTAAGCCCAGGCAAAGCTTACTTTGTAAAAGTTATCCAACCGTTTACAATAACCTATTGATATTGGTGTAATGCAGCAATATATAGTAAGGAAAGGTTAATGCAAAACAAAAACAGGCTTGTAATTTTTTAAAATACAATTCTGCATCTTTTTACACATTAAACCGTATATGTAAAATATCTCCATCCTGTACGATGTAGTTTTTACCTTCAACGCGAAATTTTCCTGCCTCTTTAACGGCATGTTCCGAACCGTAATGGATCAGATCTTCATATTTAATAACCTCAGCACGAATAAAACCGCGTTCCATATCGCTATGAATAGCGCCCGCCGATTGATGAGCTGTAGAGCCTTTGCGAATTGTCCAGGCTCGAACCTCTTTTGGCCCGGCAGTAAAAAAATATTGCAAATCAAGCATATCAAAAGCATTTCGGATCATTTTATTTACTCCCGGCTCAGTTAATCCGGCATCAGTAAGAAACTCCATTCGTTCGGCCTGATCGTCAAATTCGGCAATTTCCGACTCCAACTTTCCGGCAATCACTAACAAGTGGGCATTTGAGCCTTCAAGGGCTTTAATAACATTATTAGAATACTTATTACCTGTAGTTGCATAAGCTTCGTCAACATTACACACATACATTATCGGTTTATCAGTAAGCAAATACATGTCGCCAATTATTAGTGATCTGTCGGGTTCAGGAAGTTCAAAATCACGAACATTTTGAAAATTTTCGATGTGCTCAACCAACTTTTCAAGAATACCTACCTGCCTTTTAGGCTCTTTATCTCCCGATTTTGCCATCTTTTCCAATCTTTGGATTTTACGCTGAACAAGGTCAAGATCGCGAACCTGCAATTCCAGATCAACAATTTCCATATCCCTCACCGGATCAATTGAACCTTCGATATGAGGCAGCTCCGGATCATCAAAACAGCGTAATACATGAATTATGGCATCAGTCTGTTGTATATCGGCCAGGAATTTATTTCCAATACCTTCACCCTGACTAGCGCCTTTTGCAAGGCCTGGTATATCAACAATTTCAAAGGTTGCCGGCACAATACGCGCTGATTTAATCAAGGAATTAATCTTTTCGAGCCGTTCATCAGGCACATCAATTACACCGATATTGGATTTACTGGTACTAAAAGCAAAATTTGAAGTCTCAGCTTTAGTCTTAGATATGCAATTAAAAATTACCGTTTTACCAACATTGGTAATACCAATAATGCCACACTTAAGTCCCATTATATTTGGTTTTTCATGTTTTAAAAAGCAAAATTAATATAAATGTAAACTTAGTACAAAGGCTAAAACCTGATGAAAACATAAAATAATCAAGAACAATATTAAGAATTACCTCCTTGGTCAACGATTTTTACTTTTTAAAATCTTGTTTTAACCAAAAATAATCTACTTCTCCGGAAAAAGTCTAAACTTTAAATATTTAATGCTCTCCCCCTTTTCCCTAAATTTTTCTTCGTAAAAGGTATAAATGGAAGCGGCGTTACTATCAACAGGATTGTTGTCTAAATTATAAGTATGAGAGAGTAGTTTAAGGTTTTGTTCGACAATAGTGCTAAGGGTATAATCAAAAAAAGAAGTATTGTCAGTTTTTAAATGGACTATCGTATTTTTTTTGGCTATCTGCCTGTAACGATTTAGGAATTGAGGTGAGGTAAGTCGTTTTTTCGATTTTGGTTTCTGTGGGAAGGGATCAGGAAAAGTAATCCATATTTCGCTAACCTCTTGCTTGCCGAAGACAAATTCAATCAACTCAATTTGTGTACGCACATAAGCTACATTGGTCATCGAAGCTTCAAAAGATGTCTTTGCTCCTCTCCACATTCGGGCGCCCTTTATGTCAATGCCGATAAAATTTTTATCAGGATAACGAGAAGCTAATCCGGTAGTAAACTCCCCTTTTCCACACCCTAACTCAAGAACAATTGGAGCATTGTTCTTAAAAAAATCTTTATTCCATCTTCCTTTTAGAAAAAAAGCGGTTTTTAAAGTTTTATAATCAGGCTGAAAAAAATGCGGGAATGTTGCATTTTCGGCAAAGTGTTGCAATTTTCGCTTGGTCACATCTACAAAATAATTCCGGATAAATGACAATGGATCACTAAAGGCGTAATAACCAAATACTTGGGTTGTATTTTTCGCGCACTTTAGCCAATTCTTCTATTGCATCCTCTTTTCGGAAAAAAGCAGCAATACTCACTCTATAAAAACCATTATCGGCTTGCCCGATGATTTTAGGAGTATAACCCTCTTTTGCAAACATATTGATCAGATTATCAGCATTTTCGGTTTTTTCAAATGATCCTGCAATGAGATAATACATCCGTTGAGTGGCTACTTCAGTATTAACAACTAAAGGTTCTTTCTCAGTTTCAGCCAATGGTTGAGCTTCAGGTTGCCAAGATAAATTTTCGGATGTGGTTTTCGGGGCTTCATAAGTCAAATTTGATTCTAAAGATTCATCTTCTATTACAGCATCTGTAATGTTTTCATCTATTTGAGAATTAGGAATAGATTGATCTTTTAAAGAAGCGCTCTCTTTTGATTTTTCAGCGCTGGGATTCTGTTTATTAATTATTCTGAAATGTGGGATAAGGCTTGTTTGACTACTTGCAAAATCTTCAAAGCTGTTGAAGTTAAGCATTATCAAGCCAATAAATAGTATGGCTGCCGCAATACCTGACGACCAATAGGCGGCTGATTGTAATGCTTTATTTACACCAACAGGTTGTTTGCGTGGCAACTGGTGTTTTTCAGATATCGTAATCGAGCTTTTTATATTTCCCTGAACAGGCGGTGAAATGAAAACGCCAAGCCCAAATGAGTCGTTCAGATAGTTTATTTTATAATCCTGTTTAAACTGAATATTGATTTCATCATCAAGATAAAGTTCCCCTATATTTTCCAAAACTATCTTTTCACCAGCTTCTAATTTGTTTGTAATTTCCAAAGAAAAATCTTCAATAAGCTTCAAAACCAGTTCGTAAGGTATCTTTTCAGAGATTGCAATATGACTTGCCAGAAGGCCGTCATTAGTTTTAAGCTCTTTATTAAAAAGTATCTTTTTATATGGAGGATGAAACGAATTTTGCAATGTGTTTATCCGGGCAGAGTGGTAATTTGCAACAAAACCTCCGAAGCCGGGTATGATAACACAATCGTGATCGTATAACAACTCGCTGATGTATTTATGAATTTCCATTGCTTGAAATGCTTTTTTTTGATGGGCTAAGGTATAAAAAAAATACTATTTATTGCGAAATGTTTTGATAACTTTTTGCAAATCTTCAGGTGTGTCAATACTAATTCCCTCAAAATCACTTACTGTTGAGAAAATTGAAAATCCATTTTCGAGCCACCTGAGTTGTTCAAGAGATTCAGCTTTTTCAAGATAAGATTCAGAAAGTGAGTTTATTTTTTTCAAAATCTCTGTTCTGTAACCATAAATTCCGATATGTTTATAAAAAATCCCTTTCTGTATCCATTTGTCTTGAGGCACACCCCGAAAAAATGGAACCGGCGATCGGCTGAAATAGATGACCTTATTACCCTTTGCAATAATCGCTTTTACAACGTTGGGATTAAAGATTTCTTCGGTTTTAGAAATCTTTTTTACAAGGGTAGCTATTTCAGTTTTCTCATCTTCAAATAGTTTTACTACCTTATTTATTTGCTGCGGGTCAATAAATGGCTCATCACCCTGAATATTAATAACCAGATCAAAATTATAGTTAAATTGTTTCTCTACCACTTCCAGGCATCGCGATGTTCCACTATTATGAGAGTTAGAAGTCATTGTTACTTCTCCTCCAAACTGGTTTACATGATCAAAGATTTGTTGATTATCTGTTGCAACGATAACATGGTCAAGTGTTTCAGCTTTTAAAGCCTGTTCATAAACCCTTTGTATCATTGATTTTCCAAAAATGTCAACAAGCGGTTTACCAGGGAACCTTGTAGATGCATATCTTGCCGGAATTATACCAATAGTTTTCATTTTATTTATTTTTTTGTCCGAACTCCATAAGATAAGCCTTTATGAAGCCCTCTAATTCACCATCCATAACAGCTTGCACATTGCTTGTTTCAAAACCGGTACGCAGGTCTTTCACCATTTTATATGGGTGCATCACATACGAACGTATTTGAGACCCAAAGTTGATTCTCGTTTTATTACCCTCTATTTCGTCTTGTATTTCCTGTCGCTTACGCAATTCCAATTCATACAATTGCGATTTTAACATACGCAAGGCTTTCTCGCGGTTTAGCCCTTGTGAGCGTGTTTCCTGACATTCTACAATTATCCCAGTTGGTGCATGACGCAATCGAACTGCTGTCTCCACCTTATTTACATTTTGGCCGCCAGGCCCGCTCGATCTGAAAGTATCCCAACTAATATCTGCCGGATTGATGACAATTTCAATTGATTCGTCAATTAAAGGATATGCATAAACTGAGGCAAAGGAAGTATGACGTTTGTTTGCAGCATCATAAGGCGATAACCTAACCAACCGATGGACGCCATTTTCACTTTTTAAATAGCCATATGCAAAATCTCCTTCTATCTCTAGTGTTACCGACTTTATGCCGGCAGTATCACCTGATTGAAAATCCAACTCTTTAACATTGTATTTGTTTAACTCTGCCCAGCGGATATACATCCTCATCAGCATTTCAGCCCAATCTTGACTTTCGGTGCCACCAGCTCCAGAATTAATATTTAGCACAGCACTAAGCCGGTCTTCTTCATCGCTTAACATATTTCGAAATTCAAGATCTTCAACCAGCCCAAGCGTAGTAGTATAAGCCTTGTTAAGTTCCTCTTCAGTAGCTTCCGATTGGTTGAAAAATTCTAAAATCACCGAAAGATCTTCACAAGCATTTTTTACCTCTTCATAAGCTTCAGTCCACGAGCGAATCTCGCTTAATTCTTTCAGTATGGCTTCAGCCTTTTTAGAATCATCCCAAAAATTATCCTGGTGAGTAACCTCCTCTTTCTGACTAATTACTTCATACTTGGTGTCAATGTCAAAGATACCTCCTAAGAGCAGCAACCCGTTTTTCTAACTCTTTGATGTTTTCAGATAAAGTCATTTTATTATCTATTGTTAATGTTTAGTTAAATATGAAAATTTTGTTGGATATAATCCTCCTCGTAACCTTTGGAAATTAAAAACGCAATTATCTTTTGTTTTCTTATCAATGGATTTAAATCAAGTGATTCTTTACTTTTAAATGAAACCAAAACGTTGAAATTTTTCAAATACTTTTCTTCATCAATCTCATTAATTGCTTCGCTAATATACTTTTCAGGAATGTTTCTTTTCATAAGCTCAAGTTCGATCCTCACTTTACCCCATTTATTCTGATTCACTTTACTGGTGGTGTACATTTTTGCGAATCTCTTTTCGGAAAGAAAATTTTCATCTTCTAAATGTTCCAATATCGTTTGTGCCTTTTCCGGTTCTACTCCCCAATTAGCAAGTTTCACCAACAAATCATTTTTACAGCGTTCTTCGGCGGCACAGTACTTTTCGGCCTTTAATACTATTTTTTTTAATTCCGGATCATGCATTTCAAGCAAATTAAAATCCTTTATCCAACAATTGTTCAACTAACTTAGGAACGGCCGATGCTGCTTTGTCCTGTATAAAAGTGAGATTTGATGTTTGACTAAATTTCGGTTCTCCAGGGTCTATCAAATAAATAGGAATATTAGCTTTGGTGTGGTATAATAGTCCTGCTGCCGGATAAACCACTAAAGAAGTTCCGATTACTAAAAGGAGATCAGCGCAGCTAACTATTTCCACAGCTTTTTCGAAGTCATCCACAGGCTCGCCAAACCATACAATGTGCGGGCGCAACTGACTACCCTTTTCGCATTTATCACCCAGCTTAAGCTCCCAGCCATCTATATTATAAATCAAATCAGGATTTATGGTGCTTCGGGCTTTGCGAAGCTCACCATGTAAATGTAAAACCTTTGAAGAACCAGCTCTTTCGTGAAGATCATCAACATTTTGCGTTACTATGTGCAGATCATATTTTTTCTCCAACTTTGTTAATGCGAAATGTGCAGCATTAGGTTCAACTTCAAGCAGTTGTTTACGCCGATCATTATAAAACTCAAGTACTAATTCAGGATTTCTCCTCCATGCGTCTGGTGTAGCCAGATCGGCAAAATGGTGAGTTTTCCATAACCCATCTCCATCTCTAAAGGTTCTGATTCCGCTTTCAGCACTAATACCTGCACCTGTGAGCACAACAATTTTTTCCATCTCTGTTCTTTTATACAAATTACTTTCAAATTATTCGAAACAAATTATCTTCTATCACTTTTTTAATTACAAATAATTGGACTTATCGTTTTACCTAACCGGCAGTCAAGTGTTTATTATTTGATTTAGCAAGAGTTAATATCTTCAGTTTTTTAATAATTTAACATCAATTGGAATCACACCTTTTCAAACAAACATTACTCAATTTTACTCCACGAAGCCCCTTCTTTGGTATCTTTTACCTCAATATTAAGTTTACCCAAATCATCTCTTATTTTATCTGCGGTAGCCCAGTCCTTTTTAAGCTTTGCCTCTTTTCGGATATCGAGTATGGTTTGCATTAGCCCTTCAACTAAATGATGATCGTCTGTTTGGCTCTTATCATCGGTTTTTAGCCCAAGTATTGTAAACACAAAATCGAAATATGTTGTTTGAAGCAGTGCAAGGTCGTCAGCATTTATAGTCTCTTTTCCATCATTAATAGAGTTGATCATTCTAACTGCGTCAAAAAGATGCGCAATTGCTATTGGGCTGTTAAAATCATCATTCATTGCCTGATAGCAAAGGTTTCGCCATGTTTTAATCTCAATTGTAGAACTTTTTGACAGCTTAATAGTTTTAAGGGTATCGGCAGCCTTCAGCAAACGCTTCAATCCTTTTTCAGCTGCTTTGAGCGCCTCGTTTGAAAAATCGAGTGTACTGCGATAATGTGCCTGTAAAATGAAAAACCGAATAGTAATAGGATCGTAAGGTTGATCAAGCAATTCATGCTCACCGCTGAAAAACTGATTTAATGTGATGAAGTTGTTCAGTGATTTTCCCATTTTTTGCCCGTCAATGGTTATCATATTGTTATGCATCCAATAGCGTACATGATCTTGCCCATTAGCAGCTACTGATTGAGCTATCTCAGACTCATGATGCGGAAATATAAGATCCATCCCTCCTCCATGTATATCGAAGGTGTCGCCAAGATATTTACAACCCATCGCCGAACATTCAACATGCCAGCCCGGGAACCCATCACTCCATGGCGACGGCCAACGCATGATATGTTCCGGCGAAGCCTTTTTCCATATTGCAAAATCTACGGAATTTCGTTTCTCCTCCTGTCCGGCCAACTCACGAGTGTTTTCCAAAGTCTCCTCAATAGACCTACCAGATAACTTCCCATAATTGTACTCAGCATCATACTTTACAACATCGAAATATACTGATCCATTGACCTCATACGCAAAGCCCGATTCTAAGATTCTCTTCACAAGTTCTATTTGTTCAATGATATGGCCTGATGCATGAGGCTCAATGCTTGGTGGTAAAACATTGAGCTGCTCCATATTTTTATGATACCTCAGTGTGTAATATTGCACCACCTCCATAGGTTCCAGTTGCTCTAATCTCGCCTTTTTAGCAACTTTATCCTCACCTTGGTCACTATCATTTTCAAGGTGTCCGACATCAGTTATGTTACGAACATATCTGACCTTGTAACCCAAATACTTCATATATCTGAAAACAAGATCAAATGTTATTGCAGGTCTGGCATGCCCCAGATGAGCATCTCCATAGACTGTTGGCCCACAAACATATAAGCCTACATGTGGCGGATTTAATGGCTCAAAAATCTCTTTACGGCGGCTTAATGTATTGTAGAGCTGAATTTTATGTTCCATATTAAAAGAATTTTCAAGGCAAAAGTATTGAATTTTAAACAATCAGGCTGAATGGCTATTGTCAGCAAACATTCAAGAGAACTATGAATAACCATATCCCACACTCGTAGGTATATTTTATCAGTACATTAGAAATTGTTCTGGTTTCGAAAAAGTGATTTGGCAAAACAAAAAAGCTTGTAACATTTTTAATTACAAGCTATTAAATATTTAGAAGTGGAGCGTATGGGAATCGAACCCATGACCTTTAGACTGCCAGTCTAACGCTCTAGCCAACTGAGCTAACGCCCCATTTTGTCAATCAATAACGTCGGCAAAGATAAAACTTTTTCGAGCTATCAATTATTTTTTGTAGGTTTCCTCTCCTTTCTAAAAACAACAATTACACCGGCAATAATAAAAGGGATACTCAAAAGCTGTCCCATATTAAGCAACATGTCTGTTTCAAAGTCAACCTGCGGTTCTTTTACAAATTCAATAAGAAAACGTACTGTAAAAAGAAGTATTAAAAACATTCCAAAAAGATAACCTTGCCGTGGTTTTCCGTTTTTACGCCAATAGTGCCAAAGCAGATATCCAAAAATAGCCAGATAGCTTAACCCTTCATAAATTTGTGTAGGATGTCGGGGTATATTATCCTGCGAGGTAAAGATAAATCCCCATGGCAATAAAGTAGCACGACCATAAATTTCTGAATTCATCAAATTACCCATTCGTATAAAAAAACCGCCTAACGCAACCACGATAACCAGGCGATCGAGTACCCACAGATAGTGTATTTTGTTTTTTCGGGAAAAAAGCCAGATTGCTATCAAAATCCCAATAGCAGCGCCGTGAGATGCAAGCCCGCCTTGCCATATTTTAAGTATCAGAAGTGGATTGGATAAAAAATAATCGGGTTCATAAAATAATACATGACCTAAACGAGCTCCTATTATAGTAGCAATAAATACGTATAATGCTAACTGATCAAGAAGTGCAACAGGCAGTTTTTCATGTTTAAAAATTTTGATCAAAACCAAGTAACCAAAAAAGAAAGCGGCGGCAAATAATAAACCATACCATCGCACTGGTAATAGGTTGGGGAAAATTTCCGGATTTACACTCCAAGTGATGTAGCTAAGCATATTTTTTTTTTGGCAAAGATATATTTTATAAAAAGATAATGACACGATTATTACAATAATGCATTAGATGCTAATTACAGATTTTAGCTACTTTTACCCAATTAATTTTTTTACTAAAAGCTCTATGCTACTCCAACAGATTGCATTAACTTTATTACCCGGCGTTGGTAATGTAACAGGCAAAAAACTTATTGCCTATTGCGGAGGTGTAGAGGCCGTTTTTAAGCAAAAAAGAGAAGCATTAGAAAAAATTCCCGGTATCGGCGAAAAACTTATCAATAGCATATTAAATCACTTTGTTTTTCGGCAGGCTGAAAAAGAAATTGCCTTCATTGAAAAAAACAACATAACACCGTTGTTTTACCTTGATAAAAATTATCCTGAGCTCCTGAAAAATTGCGACGATGGACCAATTTTACTTTATTATAAAGGAACGGCTTCGCTCAATGTTTCGAGGATAATAAGTATTGTTGGCACACGCAAAGCTACTGATTATGGTAAAATGATTTGCGAAAAGCTGGTTAAGGATTTGGCTGAATACAATGTGTTGGTTATAAGCGGCTTAGCATATGGTATTGATACTTGTGCTCATCGTAGCGCTCTGGATAATCATTTAAATACAATAGCAGTGTTAGGCCATGGTCTTGATAGGATTTACCCTCATTTAAACCGAAATCTGGCCACTAAAATAATTGATCATGGCGGATTATTATCTGAGTTCATGAGCGGTACATTACCTGATCGTGAGAACTTTCCTCAGCGCAATCGAATCATCGCAGGAATGGCTGATGCAACGGTGGTTATTGAAGCTGCAAAATCTGGCGGAGCATTAATAACTGCCGATATGGCCAATTCATACAACCGAGAGGTATTCACAATTCCAGGTAGGATCGGTGATACATGGTCAGAAGGGTGTAACCTGCTCATCAGGGATAATAAAGCCGCTTTAATACAGAGTGCTACTGATATTGCAAAGATGATGGGATGGGAAAAGAAAAAACAAAATGTTAAACAACATCTATTGTTTGTTAACCTAACCCCCGATGAAAAAAAAATAATTAGTCTTATGCGTGGAAATGGGGAAATGGGAATTGATGAAATTACTTTACAAAGCAGATTAAATATGAGCAAAGTAGCTGCTGCATTGCTCAACCTTGAGTTTAATGGAATTGTAAAAGCTCTGCCGGGAAAAATCTATAAATTTATTGGATAAACAAACACAGAGACACTACTCATCTTCACCCAAAATCAGAGGGTCAACTTTTATTCCATCATAAGAGACTTCGGCTCCATCTTGATACGTGATTACAAGAATCAACTCTCCGCTGTAGTTATAACTGTATGAGTTACCTTGTTTAATACCCATTTCGTAAGTTGTTTCATCTTTTATTTTCTCGTTATCCCAAAATACAGTATGTTTTCCATGAGGCTTTCCATTAATAAATTCACCCTGGAACATCAGCGTCCCATCGTTATAATAATGCTTCCATAATCCGTGACGTAAGCCATATGAATACCCACCCTCTTCTTTGAAATTACCAATGTTATACTTCCATTGCCCCTCTTCTTCACCATCAATATAATCGCCTTCGGCAATTAGATCGCCGGTTTCGGAATATTCGCTCATCATACCATCGGCCTTCCCACCAATATAATGCTCTTCACGAAGCAAATTTCCCGATGGATAATACCACAACCATTTGCCGACCGGACGGCCTTGTTTATCAAATTCGCCGATTTGCTCAATCTTTCCATTAACATGGTAAAAGTTCCATTTCCCGATCATCTTCCCATCCTTGTAGTTTCCTTCTGCTTTGAGCTTCCCATCAGAATAATAATCTTTCCAGGCTCCATTTCTCACGCCGTCTTCTCGTGTAATTCCGCTTGCAATAAGTTTTCCCTCTTTATAGAGGCTACCTGAAACTATAGTTCCCTCTTTTGAATAATCACGTTTTACTCCATGAGGAATACCATTTTTAAAGGTTTGAAACACTGCAATTTTACCATCAGGATAATATTCTTTTGAAACCTCAAGCTTAGTTAGTTCCTCGGCCTGTTCCTGTATCTCTCCTTTAAGCCATTTAGTAGCTTCAACAAGTTTCCCTGCAGAGTCATATTCTTTAAAAAAGCCGTTTTTCAAATCATTCAGATAAAAACCCTCGAGCTTTACCAATCCGTTTTTATGAAAGAATTTCCAATGTCCCTGCTTCCTGCCTTCACTATCCAACCTATTTATCCTTTCACGACTAATAAGAAAACCCTTTCGGTAAGTGGTGATAAGTATTACACGGCCATCGTCAGCATATTCTTTGGCCATCCCTTCTTCAAGCCCATTCTCAAAATTGATGATCCTAAAAATCCGATTATCGAGATAGTAATAAATCGTTTGCCCCTGTTTTATATCATTGCTGAAATTCTCCTCAATAGTTTCATTTTCACGATAGGTAAACCTTTTGCCCTCTTTCATTCCTGCTTTATAATTAACTTCCAGGGTTTTGTTTCCATTTTCATCATAAAAAGTCCATGTGCTATCAAGCAAAAAGTCAATACGATTTCCTTCGGATTTCAAAGAGCCATTTTCGAAATAAGTCTTCCAATAGCCATCCGGTTGTCCGTTACGCAAATAACCCTCGCTTGACACCTGACCATTAGGATAATAAAACCTATTAAATCCATCAGGATCAACCTGATTTTGAGCTTGAGCTGATAAAATATTGAAGAAAAAAAATAAAACCAAAGAAATGATAGTGAGACGTTTCATCATACGTTTTACTTATAAGCACAAAAACGAACCGGTGGATTTTATATTTTAAAGTCTTTAGTGGTGTTTTATAATAACAAGTAATTCTTTTAAATCATTTGCTGTTTTAGTCTATTGTATGATAAAGGTATGGAAATTAGAAAATTCAAGTGCTTTTCAAAAGTTCTAGATACAAACAAAAGGATGAGTTTGTTACAGTTTGACAACATAATACAAAGAGTCAGGTATTATAATTTTTTGTCTCTTTTTTTTAAAGCCATCCCGATTATTACAATTAGCTCTTTTGAATCTATCGGTTTATTAAAAAAATCATCCATGCCAGCTTCCAAACACTTCTGACGTGTAACAGTTGTAACAAATGCAGAATGCCCGATAATTACAAGATCAGGTCGAAATACTCTATATTGATTGACTAATTCCAATTCACTTAGCTCTGATAAATTAATCTCTATCAGTACCACATCAATTTTTTGATTTTCCAGGCATTTTCGTATCCCCTCAAATCCTATTTTCGCATGTTCAATCTTTGCTTGGGTGGGCAACAAAGCCTTTTCTAATATCTTGAAATTTGGAATAACATCGTCAACAATAAGAATAGTCCTGTGCCTCCAATTGACAGGTTTCAATAATTCGTATTTTCTAGTTAATACCATTTCATTTAAGGTTCATTGATTTAGAGAATACTTTTCCAACAAAAATATAAAAAGAATAATCAACACATCATTAATATTTATTTCCTCTAAATTCAGGTTGAGTAATATTTAATAACTATTCAATCCCATTGGTAGTTCATGATATTGAAAACACAGGCCATAACAATTTGTTTATACTCATCAAGCCAAATGTGTAATAGATACATGGCGGCTAATTGACTCTTTAATTAAAATATCGGGATTTTGAAAGTAAAATTTCAAACAAGTAGAGTTTTATCCAGTTTTTGTTGGATAAGGGACATCTGTTAAAATCGCCTCTATCACTTTAGGATAATGTTGGTATTCCAAATTATGAATTCTTTCAGCTAATACTTCCGCCGTGTCATTTTCTTGAATTTTACATCTGGCCTGAAAAATCACCTCTCCCTTATCATAATCC
>ERZ1026800.378-NODE-378-length-39472-cov-4.059906_pt1 | contig 39472 bp, 39 predicted proteins | sample MGYA00520873_ERZ1026800 | MGnify/ENA primary metagenome ERZ1026800 (study PRJEB33270, sample SAMEA104284475) | anaerobic digester metagenome | biome: Anaerobic digester microbiome; feature: mesophilic sludge digester; material: Anaerobic digester biomass | place...
ATTCAGAAAAGTGATCATCCCAATAATTGGTTTCCATCAAAGCCCCTGCATCACCCCATTCCGCGCACCAATACCCAGATCAGATGGTTTACCCGGAAACTTCTCCAGCGTAACCAACCAGAATAGTCTCATTCCTTTTAATACTCCCGGCAGGAAATACAATCACCAAGCCAACCAGGATGGACGGGAGAGGGTGGATTTATTTCACCGCCTGCGTACTTTAAGCTGTAAACCGTCTGCTTCCACCACAATGACTGTTTCACCCTCCTTCACCTGTCCCTCCTCTCCTTCCACCAGTTCAGCACTCCATAACTCCCCGCCCACCCGGACCAGACCGCGTGGATTAAGTGGCGTGCGGACAACTGCTGATTTACCAACCAGGATTTGTTTGCCCATGCGGGCAGGTGCATGCAAAGCCCGGATTGCGAAGGAAACAATCACAGAAAATGAAACAGCCAGGACAATTCCTGTACCAATCACCAACGGGATTGATATGCGTGGAACTCCCGGCAGGCGTACGGAATTGAATAAGATTAATGCCCCGGCAATAAATGAACCCACTCCGGTCGCCGTCAGTGCTCCGTGGGTGGGAGCCTTTACATCCACTATAAATAATATGAATGCCAGGATGAGAAAAATAATGCCAAACCAGTTCACCGGAAGGATTCCCAATCCATAAATTGCCAGTGCAATACATACCGTGCCCAGGAAACCTGCCACCCATCCCCCCGGGCTGGATATTTCAATCAGGATCGCCTGTACCCCGATGGATAAAAGGAGAAAAACCAGGTTTGGATTGGTCAATAATTGCAGCAATTTTTCGATGAAAGATTGCTGGATGGTGATGACCTCAGCATCTGCAGTTTGTAAAACCCAGGATTCGCCGGCAACCACCACAGTCCTGCCATCCAAGGCATTCAACAATTCGTATATGTTCCTGACGATTAGGTCGATCAACCCGATATCCAATGCTTCCTGTGCCGAGACAGCTTTGGCATTCTCGATCATGTCCTCTGCAAGTGCAGTGGCTTCCGGGGGACGATCCTTTGTCAGGGAGCGTACTTGTGCCCTGTAGACCTCCTTGAGCTTGGTTTCCATGGTTTCACCCACATCCTCGCCCTCAGAACCAACCGGACTGGCTGCCCCAATGACTGTTTCCGGTGCCATGGCAGCCACGTGACTTGCCAGCGTGATGAGGGTGCCTGCACTGCCTGCCATTGCACCATTGGGGGAAACATAGACAATGATGGGTACATGACTTTCCCTGATCAGGGAGACCATTGAATCCATCAAATTGGTACTTCCACCCGGTGTATTCAACTGGATGATAATGGCTTCAGCGCCTATGTTTTCGGCACGCTCAATGCTGCGTTCCAGGTATTCCACAAGGACAGGAGTCAACGGACCCTGCATGTCCAACAGGAGGACCGTGCCATTTGTCCCATTCCCCGCCTGAACACCAACCAGAGGCATGAGCAGAACAACGAGTAACACAAGAAAAATCCAGCGGGTCTTCATTTAATATTCCTCATTCTCATTGTAATGGAAAGCTGGAAAACCTTCAATATAATATCACTCTGATAATGGTCATGAATCAAAAAACTCAGGGAATGCCTGTTGAAGCATCAGGCATCACCCGAGTTTTTTATTGGGTGAAGGAACGAAAGGGTTATTCCGCGGTCACCAATGTTCCCACCTGCTCACCCATCAATGCCTTCCGCAGGCTGTCCGGGTCGGACATATTCATGACCATGATGGGCAGCTTGTTGTCCATGCAGAGGGAGATGGCTGTGCTGTCCATCACTTCCAAGTGACGGTTCAGTACATCGATATAGGTCAGGTGATCAAACCGGACGGCTTTCGGATTGAGTTTGGGATCACTATCGTATACCCCGTCCACCTGGGTTGCCTTGATGAGGACATCAGCGCCAATTTCCATTGCCCGCAATGCAGCGGCTGTATCCGTCGAAAAGAATGGATTCCCGGTACCGCCGCCGAAGATCACCACCCGTCCCTTTTCCATGTGGCGGATTGCCCGGCGCCGGATATAAGGCTCTGCAACTGCGCGCATTTCAATGGCAGATTGAACCCGAACCAATACACCGTGACTTTCCAGAGAATCCATCAACGCCAATGCATTCATGACGGTGGCAAGCATCCCCATATAATCGGCAGTCGCCCGATCCATGCCCATATCGGCGCTGGCTTTCCCACGCCAGAGATTGCCCGCACCGATAACAATTGCAACATCCACACCCATTTCACGTACATTCTTGACCCGCAGGGCAATATCCAGCGACCGTTGAGGGTCAATCCCGAATCCCTGCGGACCGGCAAGTGATTCTCCACTCAGCTTCAGTAAAATTCGGTGGAATTTCAATCCGTCCATATCCTCTCCTTGTTTTTTAGAAAAAAGCCAACCCTGCGGTTGGCTTTTGACTCTTATTCTTCGGAGGTTTCGCCAAGTGCCCAACGGGCAAATCGTCGAATAATGACGTTTTCACCAGTTTTCATGATTGTATCATTTAACAACTGTTGAATTGTGATGCTCTCATCCCGAATGTAAGGCTGAAGAACCAGTACATTTTCAACCTTATATTTTTTGATGACACCTTCCACAATTCGGGGAAGAATGGCTTCGGGCTTGCCCTCTTCGCGCGCCTTGGCGGTCGCGATCTGGGTTTCGTAATCCAGTACTTGCTGGGGAATGTCCTCTTCTTTTATGTAGAGGGGGGAAGTTGCAGCAATTTGAAGTGCCAGTTCATGAGCGAATGTCCGGAAGGCTTCCGACCGTCCCACGAAATCAGTTTCGCAATTCACTTCAACCATCACACCCACCCTGCCGTTTCCATGCGTATACAGTTCAACAACACCTTCCGAGGCGACCCGGTTTGCGCGTTTGGCTGCTGTTGCCAATCCTTTTTCCCGCAGGATATCCACCGCTGCTTTTAAGTCACCATTTGCGGCTTCCAAGGCTTTCCGACAGTCCAGAATTCCAGCGCTGGTGGCTTCTCGAAGTTGTTTAATCATATCAGTAGTAATTTGCATCGTCCGTTCCCTTTATTGTATCTATTTTTTATTCAGCAGGTTTTTCTTCCTGATTATCTTCGGCAGTTTCCACCTCTACCTGCTCGGAAGTCTCTTCCACCTCGGGGCGATTTAGCTTGGCAAGTGTCGCTTCACCCAGTAATTGTTCTTCATCCAGAATGGATTCCTCATCCATCATGGCGCGGGTTACCATCGGTCGGCGAACTGCGATTTCACCCTCTGCAGCCATTTCTTCCAGTTCTTCATCCTTGCGGGCTGCCTTGCCTTCCAAGACGGCATCAGCAATCTTGGATACCAGCAGCTTGACCGCGCGGATTGCGTCATCATTGGAGGGAATGACATAATCGACACCGGAAGGATCGCAATTGGTGTCCACCAGTGCAACCACCGGAATTCCCTTGATATTGGCTTCATGTACGGCAGTTTCTTCACGTCCGACATCCACAATAAAGACCAGATTCGGCAGGCTGATCATCTTGCGCACACCGCTGAGCCGCAGCTCCAAACGGTTGATGTTTCGTCCAATGATCAATCCTTCTTTTTTGGTCAGCCGGTGAATTTCACCGGTATCGCGCAACTTTTCCAGCCGTTCCAATTCCTGAATACGCTGATAAATGGTAACCCAGTTGGTGATCATTCCTCCCAGCCAGCGTTCCGTCACATAAGGCATCCCGCAGCGGGTGGCTTCATCACGGATGGTTTCCTGTGCCTGGCGTTTGGTTCCCACAAACAAAATTGTGCCGCCTTCAGCAACTGTATCACGCACAACATTGTATGCAGTTGTCAGGTTCTTCACCGTCTGTTGCAAATCAATAATGTGGATTCCGTTGCGTTCGGTAAAGATGTAGGGACGCATGCGCGGATTCCATTTGTTGGTTCGGTGACCAAAGTGCACCCCGCTTTCCAGCAGGGCTTTCATTGAAATTACAGCCATTCTATTCTCCTTTTGCGTTGGTTCCTCCGCTTCCTTCATCCCGATCCCCCACTGCCACGATAGGCAGCACGCAGGGATCAGTGGGTAAGCGTGTGAGTTGTTGACTGTGTCCGGTGACACAGCGCGGCAAGTATATCATAAATATATTGGATTCGTCCAGAAATTAGCCAAACTTTCCTTCTATATATTCCTGTGTCCGCCTGTCCCTGGGTGAAAGGAAAATTTTATTTTTGGCAGCATATTCCACCATTTCACCCTGCAGGAAAAACGCCACCCAATCCGCCACCCGGGCAGCCTGTTGGATGTTATGCGGAGCGATGATGATGGTATATTCTCTTTTTAAATCCTGTAATAAATTTTCAATGCGCGCCGTCGAGATTGGATCCAATGCTGAAGTCGGCTCGTCCAGCAGGATGACCTCCGGTTCCAATGCCAGCACACGCGCCAGGCAGAGCCTTTGTTGCTGACCCCCAGAAATTGCTGTGGCAGGATCCTTCAAACGGTCATACACCTCATCCCACAAAGCTGCCAGGCGCAGGGCTTTTTCAACGGCATCATCCAGCTTTGCCTTGCTGCGGACACCCGCAACCTCCAATCCATAACTGACATTTTGATAAATGGACAACGGCAGGGGAACCGGACGGGAAAATACAATCCCCACCTTACGGCGCAATTCAACCACATCGGTTGAGGGATCCAAAATATCCTGCCCATTGATAAACACCCTGCCGCTCATCTCAACCACATCCGCAAGATCGTTCAGACGGTTTAAAACCCTCAGCAGGGTGGACTTGCCACCACCTGCCGGACCAATCACGGCAGTGATCGAATGTTCCGGGATGGTCATGGATATATCCTTCAGACTTTCTGTTCCATCCGAATATTTCAACAAGAGATGTTCAATGACAATCTTATCCATTCAAACACTCACCATTGCCGTCTTGCCCTTGCCCGCGAACGGATGATGGTTGCCACCAGGTTCATACCCAACACAAAAACCAGCAATACCAGCACAGTTCCATACTGGATCTGAACCGGCATCCCCGGCACCTGGGTGGTAATGACGAAAATATGATAGGGAAGAGCCATCGTGGCATCCAGAACGGAATGGGGTAATTGAGGCAGGAAAAAAGCGGCGCCTGTGAATAAAATCGGTGCCGTTTCTCCAGCAGCGCGCTCCAAACCCAGAATGATGCCAGTCATAATCCCCGGTAAAGCCTGTGGAAGGATAATCCGCCAGGTGGTCTGCCAGCGGGTGGCACCCAGTGAGACACTGACAAGGCGGAAGGAGGATGGAACGGATCGAAGAGCTTCCTCCGAAGTGCTGATGATTACAGGCAGTGTCATAATGGACAGGGTCAGCGAGGCAGCCAGAATGCTCGTTCCCAATTTCAAGAATACAACAAATAATCCCAGTCCAAACAAACCATAAACAACCGAAGGAATGCCCGCCAGATTGATGATGGCAAGCCGGATCAGGCGTGTCCAGCGGTTGTCGGGCGCATACTCGGCGATATAAACACCAGCTGCCACTCCCAATGGGACTGAAAATACTGCCGTGCCCAGTGTGAGGTAAAACGTGCCAATAATCGCCGGCATGATGCCGCCCTCTCGCATGCCGCCGGTAGGGGTTGCCGTCAAAAATTCCCACGAAATGGCAGGTGACCCGCGGATTGCAATGTACACCACAACCCCCAAAATGGGAAGCACCGTCAACAGGCTTACCAGGCGGAGCGCGGTAAACCCCAGGGTTTGCACCCGTTTGGGAGAGAATATTCGCCGCAGCCAATCCTGGATCATCATTCCATTCCTTTACGAAAGTAAACGCTCAGAGCGTTTCTTTGATCGCATACTGACTGAGGAAGCCACAACATTAATGACCAGGGATAAAATAAACAAAACAATTCCGATAAAAAATAAAACATGATAATGAGCAGAACCCTGAGCCACCTCACCCATTTCACTGGCTACCGTGGCGGTCATCGTCCGCACCGGCATGATGAAGGCATTAATTCCAGTTGGCAGCACCGGTGCATTCCCGGTGACCATCATGACTGCCATCGTCTCACCCAGAGCCCTGCCCACACCCAGCATGATTGCTGTAAGGATGCCGGAGCTTGCCGCCGGTACGGTTACTCCCCAGATGGTTTGCCAGTGGGTGGCACCCACCGCCAGGGCTGCATGTCGATAGGATTGCGGAACCGTGTTCAATGCGTCCTCGGCGATGGATACAATCGTGGGTACCGCAATCAAGCCCAGCATGATGGAACCGGTCAGGGCTGTTAATCCGGTTGGTAAATTTAAAAATCGCCTCAGGAATGGAACCGCAACTAAAATCCCTAAAAAGCCTAAAACAACCGAAGGTAAACCTGCCAGGACTTCCACCATCGGCTTGAGAATCTCTTTAATCCATGCAGGCGCAACCTCCGAGATATAAACAGCGGTTCCCACACCCAAAGGAATTGCCACGAGGGTGGCGCCCAGTGTTACCAGGATGGAACCCGCAATCAGCGGGATGATGCCATAATATCCCTCAATGGGATACCAACGGATTGAGAACAATTCCTTCAGTGGTACATCCACCAGGGCAGGCAGACCCTCCCTCATTAAAAACAGGAAAATCAGCGTGACCAGAAGGATGCTGGAGTAGCCTGCCGCCTTGATCAGCACATTGATGGGAGTTTCACGATCGAGCCGGGGTAATTTTAACCGCAAGGCTATTTTTCCTCCCTTATGATCGGCACAAATCCCAGGTCACTGACAATTTCCTGCCCTTCCGGTGAAAGAATCCAGTCGAGATATGATTTCAGGATATGATTGGGTTCTTTTTCCCGGGTGTAAATGTAAAGGTCGCGGGCAATGGGATATGCATTATTGTTCGCCGTTTCAACGGAGGGCAGGATATACGGCTCGCCGGCTTTTACCGCCACCGCCAGCATCTTCACATCTTTGGTTACGTAACCCAGACCATCGTACCCGATGGCGTTGGGGTTGTCACCCACTTCTGCGATGATCCCCTCCGAGGAGGGCATCAACAAGGTATCCGCCGAAAATATGGCTTTATTCTTCGGATCACCCAGCCGGATGACAACCTCCAGGAAATAAACATGAGTGCCGGAGTTGGTCTCGCGGGACAATTTTACAATCGGACGATCCTCACCACCCACCTGTGACCAGTTTGTAATTTCGCCGCGATAAATCCCTGAAATTTGTTCCAGTGTCAACTGGTTGACAGGATTTTCCGGATTGACGATTACAGCAATCGCATCCCGCGCCACCACATACTCGCCGGGGTCAATTCCTGCAGCCCTGGCTGTCTTCAGTTCCTCATCCTTGATTGCCCTCGAGGCATTGGCTAAATCCACCGTACCATTCAGGAGTGCAGTTAATCCAGTGCCTGAACCTCCGCCCGTGACGGAAATACGCACGTCCTGATGTTCCTGCTGATAGGCTTCCGCCCATGCCAGCGCCAGATTAACCATGGTATCGGAGCCTTTGTTTTGAATATATGCCGCAGGTTGATTGGCACCCGATTCGGAAACCGGCTTCATCTGTGTGCAGCCACTCAGAAGGAGCATCAATGAAATCAAGATGACCAGTCTTTTTCCAGCCATTTCTTCAAATTATAGTTGATATTTCTGCACTTCCCGGGAAAACCTGATAAAGGTTACCTTGTTAAAACAACCTGTTTTTACGGAAGATCAACACCTGCATAATCCTCCAAGACTTGTTATAATTTGTCGGCTGGTATTTAGGAGGATTTGTATGGATATTGGAACCGTAAAATCGGTTGACATAGATGAACAAATGCGCTCAGCATATATCGATTATGCCATGAGTGTAATCGTGGCACGCGCCCTGCCCGATGCCCGGGATGGATTGAAGCCCGTCCACCGGCGGATTCTTTATGCAATGCAGGAGCTGGGCTTGCGTTCCAACTCAGCAACAAAAAAATCCGCCCGCATCGTTGGCGAAGTGTTGGGGAAATATCACCCTCATGGCGATACTGCAGTATACGATGCCATGGCGCGGCTGGCTCAGGATTTTTCCATGCGGTATCCACTTGTGGAAGGACAGGGCAATTTTGGTTCGATTGACGGTGACCCTCCCGCCGCCATGCGGTACACCGAAGCCCGCCTGGCTGCAACTGCCGAGGAAATGCTGGCTGATCTTGATAAAAATACCGTTGATTTTGTTGACAATTTCGATGGCTCACTCCAGGAACCCTCCGTACTGCCCGCGCGCTTACCCAACCTGTTAATCAATGGCTCCTCCGGAATTGCAGTAGGCATGGCGACCAATATTCCACCCCACAATCTCCATGAGGTCAGTGCGGCGATCAGTCTCATGATTGATCATTACGACAGTATTGATGACATCACCATTGATGACCTGATGGAATGCATCCCGGGTCCTGATTTCCCGACGGGTGGCATCATTGTAGGCAGGGAAGCCATTCGCCAGGCTTACATTTCCGGTCGTGGTCGATTGACAGTGCGCGCCGCAGCGCAAATTGAAGAATTAAAAGGCGGTCGATTCGCAATCATCATCACTGAAATTCCCTACCAGGTAAATAAAACCGGGTTGATTGAACGAATTGCGGAACTGGCACGTACCGGGCGGGTGGACGCCATTTCCGATTTACGCGATGAATCGGATCGACATGGAATGAGCATTGTGATCGAACTCAAGCGTGGCAGTCAGCCCCGCCGGGTTCTCAACCAGCTCTATAAATACACACCCCTGCAGACCACATTCGGCTTACACATGCTGGCATTATTAAATAATGAGCCGCGTGTTTTATCGTTAAAGCGCGTTCTGCAAATTTACATCGACCACCGCCAGGTGGTCATAACCCGCCGCGCCCAATTTGAATTGGAAAAAGCCCGCGCCCGGGCTCATATTTTGGACGGTTTGCTGATTGCACTCGCCAACCTGGATGATGTCATCCAGACCATCCGCCAATCACCGGATGTCGAGACTGCCCGGGAGCGTCTGATGAGCCGCTTCAAGCTCACTGAAATCCAGGCTCAAGCCATCCTGGATATGCAGCTCCGCCGGCTTGCTGCGCTGGAACGGCAAAAGATTGATGATGAACATCGGGATATTCTTGCCCGCATCGCCTACCTGGAAGACCTGCTTGCCACTCCGGCAAAGATCCTGCAGGTGATTAAAACCGATCTGGTGGAAATTGCACAAAAATACGGCGATGACCGCCGTACACGTCTGACCGCAGAACCTGCAGAAGAGCTTCGGGAAGAAGACCTGGTTGCGGATGAACCGGTCCTGATCACCTTCACGCAGCGTGGTTATATCAAGCGTGTGGGGGTGAACACCTACCGCACCCAGAGCCGCGGCGGACGCGGTGTCACCGGTCAGACCGTCAAGGAGGAGGATGAGGTTCTTCTGCTTCTGCCTGCCCGGACATTGGACACGATTCTCTTCTTCTCCGACCAAGGTCGGGTGTATTCAGAAAAAGCATATCAACTCCCTGATGCGGGGCGGACCAGTACTGGTATCCCCCTGGTCAATGTACTCTCCCTGAATCCCGATGAACGCATCACCGCTGCAGTGCGTGTGCCCAATTTTGACGCAGCGGAATATTGCACCATGCTCACCCTGGGCGGACGGATAAAACGGATTGCCCTCTCCGAATTTTCCGCCGTGCGCCCTTCAGGTTTGATTGCCATCTCTCTTTCCGCAGGCGATGAACTTGGCTGGGTCCGGCTCACCTCCGGCAGGGATGACCTGCTGCTGGTCACAGCCCAGGGACAGGCTTTGCGGATAAAGGAAACAGAAATCCGCACCATGGGGCGCCAGGCAGCTGGAGTGACCAGCATTAAACTCCGACCCGGTGATCAGCTTGCCGCCATGGAAGTTGTCCAACCGGAGGGATCCCTATTGATTGTCACCGAAAACGGTTATGGAAAGCGTGTGGCTCTGTCAGCCTACCCGGTGAGACGGCGCGCGACAACCGGTGTGATGACCATCGATCGGAAAAGTATCAAGCAGATTGGAAAAATTGTGGCTGCCCGGGTAGTTCATAAAAATGATGAAGTAACGGTTATTTCAACGGCAGGGATAGTCCTGCGGTTGAAGGTCAAAGGCATCAGCCAGATGGGGCGCTCCACACGCGGCGTCCGGTTGATGGACCTGGGTGAATCCGATACAGTGGCATCGCTGGGGCGCATCTCCCCCTCCAGCGATGAAAATGGAAATTAAATTAAGGCAGAACAATCCTGCCGGTTGCCAGAAGGCACAGGCTGCCCACCACCAGGATCATGATCAGGAGCAGGATACTGATGATCAACCTCTGACCGGCTGTCATCCCCAACAGTGGACGATTGCGGGTTCTGTTGGGCTTGGGTGCCGGCATCTTTTCAGGAACCGGCAGTTCCTCTGCCTGCTCGGTTGTTATTTTTCGCAAATCTTCCAGCATTGTCTCCTCCAGGTCATTTGCACCGGATCAGCCAGGCATGGGTGTTTTATTCCAATCGCAGGTGAACATCTCCTGCAGAGATGGTTTGAATCTCATCCGGTGCGGTTTCCAGGCATAAACTGCCTTCTTCATCCACACACAACAGGATGCCGCTGATCATTTTTTCTCCCGGCAGCAGTACCTGCACCCGTTCCCTCCGGAATGCCAGCCGATTCTGCCAGGTTTCCATAAAATGCAGGGTACCCAGCCAACTGCGCCATTCGAAACAGAAACCCACAGTGGATGCCAGGAACTGCCAACGATCCACATCATGTTCCGTGAAGGATTCCACACAATCAGATGGAAAACTGATTTCATCCTCCGGAGGGATGGAATTTCGGGTGATATTTATGCCAATCCCAATCACCACTGCTTTAAGTATGGATCCATCCCAGACACCTTCTGTCAGGATGCCCGCCACCTTTCGTCTTTGAATCAAGACATCATTCGGCCACTTGATTTCCGCATGAATTCCCAGTCTGGTTTGCATTGCATCGGTCACCGCCAAAGCCGCCAGGGGTGAGAACAGGGAAAGATGTTGAGCTTCCACCTCCGACGGATGCAGGATGATACTGAAAGCTAATGCCGAACCGGGAGGTGTGAGCCAGATCCGGTCCAACCTGCCCCTGCCGCGGGTCTGGGCATTTGCAGCCACCAGCGCCCCATCCGGTGCCCCCTGCTCCACCCAGATCAGTGCATCATCGTTGGTCGAGCCGGTGGTTTCAAGGTAACGTACCGCTGGCACTGGTAGATCAGATAACAGGGAGCTTAACTCATCAGAATTCATCATTTCCATTGTACACCAGACGCATCCCATTATGTTATTAATTATTTTTGTTTTTTTGAACCGCAACGGAATCATGGTATGATAGGCGCCATGGATGATGATCGAATCACGATAATTGAGGGACCACCACCCAATTTTGATCCGGTGGAAGATGGTTGGGCACTGGGTTTGCTTGAAAGCCCCTCATTATACGACATCGCGCTCACCCACCTGCGGACGTTCAATGGACCGGCATTGGTGGAGCGCTGCCACCGCACCTGGCACGGCGGCGCCACCATGTACCTCCACTACCGCAACATGGTGGGTTTGGAAGAGCGTGCTCCAATCCTGGCTGCCCGTTCCATGGAAACTGATGACGGGCACGTCCTGCTCCTGTGGGTCCGCCTGGAATATTCCCAATCCGGAATAATGCAGGATTCACCGGATCAGGATGAATAACTCATCTGGAAATTCATTCTGCCCTGACGATCCATCGACATCCGATGACCCCGAGTCAGGTGTAATTACTCCGCATGGTCACTATTCGCCAGCCTAGTAAGGCAGTATCCCATTAAGGGTGGACGGGATTAATGGGTTGGTTCAAGGTCCAGTGGGCTGGTTTTTTAAATTCAGGTTTGTCCGCCGTTATCCAATCCTTCACCAGGGGTTTTAATTAAATATAAAAGCAGGTATCCCCGGTCAGGGCAATTGCCAGGTAAAAAAACCAGATGCCGGAGGGAAACATCCGGCATCTGTAGGAGAAGTGGAAATTAATTTTTATACAGTTTGAGATGGGGGAATGTTCGCAGGCTCCTCCCTGGCTGCCTGGAGTGGTGCGGATAAAACAGCCGGTTTGATGGTTCCACGACCCTCCACCAGCATTACCAGCAAGTACAACCCCTGTCCCAGGGCTGTCACGATCAATCCCAGTATAAAACTGCCCAACCCGGCAAACAAACCTGGATAGATGGATACTCCACGCATCATCTGACCATAAGGCATATTGGGTAGTCCCCTCATCATGAAACCGCGGCTTGCCATCAGGACAATCGCAGAAATAAATCCCCCAATGATGATTAAAAGCCCCACAACGATTAACACAATCCCGGTAATTCGAGCAAATGTTTTCATTTCAACTCCCATATTTCAGACCAGATATGTTGAATTATGACATATAATCCTGAATTTTCAATGAAGATAATGTAAATAATTTGTAAAATTAATTGAAACCGGAATTGATTTTAATCGTATACTGAACATAAGCCAAAATTTGTGAGGTAATGTCATGAATCAGCTTGTTCGTAGTAAAACAGACCGCATGATCGGCGGTGTATGCGGCGGGATAGCCCATGCCCTGCGCATTGATCCGGTTTTTGTCCGCTTATTTTTTGTCCTGCTTGCCATTGGAGAGGGCATTGGTGTTCTCTTGTACCTGGTCCTCTGGCTGGTCATTCCTGAGGAATCCAGCACATCTACGACTATGAATATCGGGGATCGGGCACGCGACATGGGTGACGAGTTTCGGCAGGCTGCCACCAATCCCCATCCCCAGACCGCCTTATACGTGGGCGGTGCCTTGATCCTGCTTGGCGGATATTTCCTGCTGCGGGCTTTCAACATTCCATGGCTGGATTGGATCAATCAATCAACCCTGCTGGCATTCCTGATGATCGCTGCTGGAATTGTTTTGCTCTTTCGCTTTAAGAAATAATCAAAAATTAATTTCCTTTTCCAGCCGGCGCAGGCTGCCATTCTCCACCTGCCAGAGAGTTTTAGCAAATCCTTCAATAAAGTAACGGTCATGGACCACAGCCAGGACCGTACCCTCATAGTTGCTCAACGCCTGTTCAAACTGTGCCCGGCTGGGAAGGTCAAGGTGATTGACCGGCTCATCCAGCAAAAGCAGATTGCAGCCCCGCACGACCAGGACTGACAGCATCAACCTTGCCCTTTCCCCAAAGGATAATTTTCCAACCGGGACAAAAACATCATCCTGTGTGAAGAGATAATAGGATAGAAACTGGCGTGCTTCCGTTTCGGTAAATAATGCCTCGTGCAGGATGGTCTCCAGCGGGTTCAGGGATGGATTCAAATCCTCCTGCTCCTGGCGCATATACCCCAACCGCACCTGCGATCCCAATCTGACACCGCCATGCAGCGGTTCAATCATCCCGGCTATGGTCCTGAGCAGGGTTGTTTTCCCGCATCCATTGGGACCAATCAGAGCCAATCGATCCCCCAGGCGCATGGTCTCATTGATTCCGGAAATCAACGGGAAACCCTCATATCCCACTGACAAATCCGTCATCATCAGTACATTTCTGCCGCTTTCCGGGGCATCCATAAACTGAACCTTCATCTGCCAGCTTCTTCCCGGACGTTCGATACGTCCTTCACTTCGTAAATACTCCAGCCTTTTTTCCAACGCCTTGGCACGCCGCATGGTTTCCAGGCTGCGGTTGGCAAAGAAAGCCCTGGCAAATTTATCACCGGTATCCGCCTTGCCGCCCTTGCGGAAGTTTGCCAGGCTGCGCACTCTGCGTGAGGCACGGTCCAGACGTCTGATTTCATCCTGTTGATCCTGATACGCCTGCATCTGACGCTCGCGTTCAGCCAGTTTTTGTTCCAGATAATGGGTGTAATTCCCATCAAATGCCCGCAGGCAATGGGTTGTGGGATCAATTTCCAGGATTCCAGTGGCAGCCTGATCCAGAAATGCCCGATCGTGGGAAACAAAGAGCACTGCCTGGCGATAATTCAGCATCCAGTTTTCCAACCAGACGAGCATATCCAGGTCCAGATGATTGGTTGGTTCGTCCAAAAGTAATGCATCCGGATGGGAAAGAAGTACGCCTGCCAGACCCAGACGTGTTTTCTGTCCACCACTCAGGTGTTCCACGGGCATCCCTGCTGACAATCCGGCGAGTCCCAATCCAGCCAGTGTGGTCTGCACGTTGCCGGAATTTTCCGCAGCGCGTTCAATCCTGTCCAAAAGCATGTCATATTGTCCCCGTAATTCAGCATTTCCACCGGTTCCGGATATCTCACGCGCAAGGGTTTCCAATTCAGCCGAGAGAATATGTAAATCCCCAACCATGTGATGAATAAAGCTACCGATCGTTTCGTTATCGAGAAAATCGCTTCCCTGCGACAGGTATCCAACCCGGGCATTGGGAGGTGTCCAATGAAATCCACCTGAATCAGGTTTTTCCTGCCCCATCAGAATACGCAGCAGGGTTGTTTTTCCACAGCCATTTGGACCTACGAGAGCCAGCCTTTCCCCGGCATTTAAAGAGAAGGTCACATCCTGCAGAACCACATTTATTCCATAACTTTTCGATAATTTAGTCACTGTAAGCATGCATCAACCTGTCATTAAAAAATAAACTGGAGGCATCCAAACCTCCAGCCAATTGCAAACAACCATCCATTCTGCCTGGTCTGATACCCAATGTCCGTGTTATTTGCGGTTGATGATGTGCATCCAAATTTTCCTTGGTAATTCGACAGACTCAGTATACCATACCCGCGGACATTCCTGCCCAAAATTGGGACAGCCTTGGATCAACGACGAAACCGGGTTATAAATTCCGGGCTTGTTCGATGAGCATCTGCAGTTTCGCCAGTTCTTCCTTGCGCTCCTTGAGCATGTCTTTATATGCCTGCCGATCTGTTTCCCGTATTTCAGTCCGTAGATCTGCCTGGCAATTTTCCAGCAAATCTAGCAGGAGCTGGCATTGTTCAGGAGTTAATTCCAACCGTATCATGTCAGCCTCCGAATAAATAAAATTCAATATATGCGAGGGACAGTGACAATAATCGTTCACACCGTCGTGGATAATTTTCCTGGGTATGCCTAATTTGTTTCTGACCTTACTAACAATATAGCATAAATCCCCCATTAATTTATCACTGACTTTGAAGTTGGAATTAAATAGCCGGTTCAGAAGAACCGGCAGAATCCAGATTCACAAACAATTTTTTGACTTGTTGACAGGCTTGTTACCGCAGGAAAAACGATAACACAATCAGGATGACGAAGAATGAACCTGCCAGAATCCCAATCCGCTTAAGATCCTTGATCACATAATCATAATTTGGGTTGAATTCAGTCACACTGGTACGGCTGGTTTTCTGTGCTGAACGGGTTTCCTGGGAGGTCTCAGCAGAGCGGTTTGAAACCTGGCGTTTGTATTTTTTTGCCATACAATAATTCTCCTTGAAATGATCTCTATTGTACCGTTAATCCTGTAATTTGGCAGTAACAACTATTCGGTGGGTGTCTTTCATGTATGGATAACAGGAGATCAGGGTTACCACCGGATCGGTTGTGGGAGCCATCACCTCCACATCCAGCGGTCCAACAATCCGGGTCTGTTCCACAACATAGATATAAGACGTTTGGTTTGTATAAACAATCACCTGGTCTCCTTCCACCAGTTTGTCCAAATAACGGAATATTTCTCCAAAAATGTCATTATGGGCAGATAAAATTAAATTCCCCTTTTCACCAGGATTCGCAGCTCCGATGTGCTGCCCGACACCTTTTTTTAGCTGCTCAGGAGTATCTCCCTGAACGATGGGAGCATCCACATTGATGGCTGGAATTTGAATTCGCTGTGCCTGTTCCGGACTGGAAGTCGGAATTGGCAGGTTTGCCATGCTCTCCACCAGGGGTCGCAGGTGTTCCGGTATTTCAGCGTCATTGGGCTGTCCACCATCCGATCCTGTGGGAGGAGTATGCCCGGAGGGAAGCACAACCGCCATGATTTGGGCTGTAGGGGTCAGGGTTGGCTGCTCAAGAACGGAAGCCACCTGCTGGTTCAGATCACGTAATATGTTCATCCCATTAAACAGGATCATAACCAAGCCGACGACTGCTGCAACTTCCACCAAAACCAGAAATTTGTTCATGATATTTTGGTGTGGTCTGGCTGAGGTTTCCCCGCCTTCAGGTGGATCGATGTCCGGCTCGCTGCGTAATGATCCCAATCCGGGTGATTGAGGGTGTGAATCCACAACAATAACCCTGCCAGTCCGCCGATATGCAGCCAACCGTGCGCTTCGTTCCGCTCTGCGCCGATCGATCAATATCTGGCGAAGTTCATCCACACTCAGATCTTCCACCGATCGCTTTCGTGCCATGGGAATCCTCAATCAATCACAGTCTGACCATTCCCTGTGATTATACCCGATTATGTTTTAATACCTTTTCCTAGCTTGCCGTTGATGAACGGTTACTTTTCCGCTTGGGATTTGCCCTCTTCTGAATGGAGCGGCGTCCGGTTGCTTTTCCTGCATTGGGTGCCAGGATCAGACTGAGTTGATTGAGCGCCCGTGGATCGTACTCCCGCCGCCCGCAGACATCACACACCCAGGCTGGAAAATCCGGCACTGTGATGAGCTGATCACCCAACCAGGTAAAATAGGTCACATCTGCCGGCTGCATCTGCCCTGCCGGGCAGCTGCCACACGGAATATTAACCGGGGGTCTCAAGGCAGGAAAACGGTCACTCATTTTTCGCCTCGGTCATGATTTTAACCCCGGAGCTGGTTCCCAAGCGGTTGGCGCCAGCCGCCAGCATGGCTCGGGCATCCGCCAGTGAACGAACACCGCCTGAAGCCTTCACACCCATCACACAGGGACTGCCTGCAACCCGGCGCATCAGTTCCACATCCTGCACAGTTGCCCCACCGGTGCTGAAGCCTGTGGATGTCTTTACGAAATCCGCACCAGCTTCCTTCGCCAGCAGGCATGCCATGATTTTCTCGTCACGGGTCAGAAGACAGGTTTCGATAATGACCTTCAACAAAACTCCACTGCTGTGAACCGCCTGTGCGACTGTGGTAATGTCCTCGAGCACCGCCTCCACATCGCCGCCCTTCAATAAACCAACCGGTAGAACCATGTCAATCTCTGTTGCACCTTCCGTGATGGCGCGCTGCGCTTCAAAGACCCTGGTCGCTGTCGGTACTGCGCCCAGTGGAAAGCCGACCACGGTGCATACAGCAATTTTGCTGTCCTTCAGGAGACGGGCAGCCCGGGGAACATACACAGGATTGATGCAGACTGCGCCAAATTCGAATTCGCGGGCTTCCACGCAAAGCTGATCAATCTGTTCCGGAATGGCTTCCGGTTTTAACAAGGTGTGATCGATCATGGCAGCAAGGAATGATTCATCCCCTGCCCCATCTGAAGGAAAGGGCGGAAGTTCTTTTTTATATTCAGCAAGTCTTGCATGGATTTCTTCAATGGTTATCATGGAGTGCTCGCTGCATTTACAATTTCCGGATTTTTTAATATTTTTGCCTCTGAGAAAGGCCAGTAAACAACCAGCGCCCGTCCAAGGACATTGTCCATTGGAACCATTCCCCAGGTGTGAGAATCGGAGGACTGGTTGCGGTTGTCACCCAACACAAAAATGGAATCCGCCGGTACAGTCCATGTCCCGCTGTAGGAGGGTGGCGCAGAGATATAATCTTCTGTCAGGGTATACCCATTAACCGAGACATTGCCATTCGTGATCTCGACAACATCGCCCGGGGTTCCGATCACCCGCTTGATATAATCCTCTGCCGGGTTCAATGGATAATGAAAGATGACGATATCACCATGATCCACATCACCCAATTTATAAGCCAGTTTATTGACAAGAAGAAATTCGCCTGGATTTAAGGTAGGCTTCATCGAGATATTTTCCACCCGTACCCGTCCCATAAACGCATCAATAACAAAATACAGGACAACCGCCAGCAGCAGGGTCTGCACAATCTCCAATAATATGGATTTTGTACTCCGCGGCTCTGGTTTTACAGGCTCATTTTCTTCGATATTTACAGAATGGTAATTATCCAAACGTTCCTCCAGGTTTTCCCTTTCACGCGTTGGATTATAGTCCTCATAAGATTGAAATACAAGCCCCGCTTACTTCCCAACCTTGCGAAGATGGGCGCCACATATCCGACAATATTGATCTCCAGCATCAGCTCGTTTGCCGCATTCATGGCAATAAACTGGTTCCCTGGCTGCCTTTACCTTGGGCTCTGCTTTATATCTTCGATAAACCTGCTTTTCTTCCAATGTGGCAGAACGCCACCAGATGTACCAGGCAACAACCAGGATCATGGTGATCAATCCCAAGAATGCCAGTCCCCATGGCAAAAACGATATAATCTTTAATTGACCCGGGACATCCCTCAAGGGGGCGGATGGTTTGAGGGGCTGTGATTTGAAGCTTAATCCATCATCCGTCTTCATATAATTAATCATCAATTGATATTCTGAATCAATGGCAACCGGACCCACCGACCCTTCATAATATGTCAGACCGTCTTCACGTAAAATTCCCTCTCCCAAATTGGGTTTGATGGTCATTTGCGAGGCATTAACTGGTTGCTGAACTGATAAGGATAAATTGCGAATTTCAAGATCACCTGCCCAGGTGTAGACGATGGTCCGATGGGAGGTATTGATACTTAACCTGGGATCATAATATTCAATCTGGATAAGATTGGAAGGTGTAGTAAAGCTGATCCATGCCCATTTTTGATCCGAGCGGAATTGATAATCCAGCAGATAAGGCATTTCACCTTCAAGATAATAAGCCACATTATATGGTCGCCCGGCTTCAACGGGTATGCGAAGAGCCAACCGTGCCGGCAGGGTTGTGTTGGAGTCCAGCTTCATCCGATAAATCACCAGGACTTCCGGTTGATCATATTCCGACCATATGCTCACGAGCATGTCATCAATGATGGGCTGCTCATCCACCTGGGAGAATCCCATCAACCCCGGCACCAGCAATAGCACGCAAAGAAATCCAATTAATTTCATGCGCTGCCTTTTCATAGATTTGATATTACCATAAAAGTATACAATCCCGGTCAATAAGCATTATTTCAATGATCAACTGTTCCCCAGCTCAACCATGCATATTATAATTACTAAACAACAGACCGGTAAAATTCAAGAATAAAAACTACTGGATAATTTTTACACTGGTGTGATGAAGAACTTTTATATTCACCAAACCCCTTGTCGTTCATGAAAGGAATAATCAGCCATGGCTACGGATAACTTTTATATTGGACGGAATTTTGACCTTGCTTCCGGAAAATTACAGGAACAAAACGTGGAATTGGAACCATCCAATCTGACAACGCATGCCATCATCACCGGCATGACTGGTTCCGGCAAGACGGGTCTGGGTGTGATTTTACTGGAAGAGGCAGCCTTGCATCATATTCCGGCAATCATCATCGATCCCAAGGGTGATTTGACAAACCTCCTGCTGCATTTCCCCGAATTTCGCGCCTCCGATTTTGAACCCTGGCTGGATCCGGAAACCGCCCGTCGCCTGGGAAAACCCCTGGAGGAAGTAGCTGCAGAAACCGCCAATACCTGGAAGAATGGTCTGGCGTCATGGGGGCTGGGACCAGCTGACCTGCAAAATCTGGAGAAGAGCGCCCGGTATACCATCTATACTCCGGGCTCTTCCTCCGGTATCTCGGTCAATATCCTTTCATCCTTCGCCAAACCGGATCAACTTTGGGATCCCAACCGGGAAACCTTGCGTGAAAAAATTGCCACCATCATCACTGCTCTGCTCAACCTGGTGGGTTTGACCAATATCGATCCCCTGCGCTCCCGGGAGCATATCCTGTTATGCAACCTTTTGGAAAACGCCTGGAGCCAGGGACATTCGCTGGATTTAACGGAATTAATTCTTCAGGTTCAGACCCCTCCCTTCGACCGCCTGGGTGCCTTCCCGCTGGATAATTTTTTCCCACCCAAGGACCGCTTTGACCTGGCAATGCTGTTGAACAGCTTTTTAGCTTCACCCTCATTCCAATCCTGGCTGGAGGGGCAACCTTTGGATATTGGCAGCCTGCTTTTTTCGGATGACAACCGCCCCCGCCATTCAATATTTTATATCGCACACCTCAGCGAAAATGAGCGCATGTTCTTCACCACCCTGCTCTTTGCTTCCATAGAGTCATGGATGCGCGCCCAGCGCGGCACCAGCGGATTGCGCCTCCTCATCTACTTTGATGAAATCATGGGGTACCTCCCCCCGGTTGCCAATCCACCCTCGCGTGTGGTGATGCTGCGCATGCTGAAGCAGGCGCGGGCTTTTGGGGTTGGAATGGTTCTATCCACTCAAAACCCTGTCGATGTGGACTATAAGGCGCTATCAAATGCCGGTATCTGGATGATTGGACGTTTGCAAACCCAGCAGGATAAGGATCGCTTGCTGGATGGTTTACGGGTTGCCAGCGGAACGGTTGATCCAGCGGAATACGATAAATTGATTTCCTCATTAAGCAAGCGTACTTTTGTCTTCCACAATGTGCATAAACCCAAACCAGTCATATTTCAGACCCGCTGGACGATGAACTACCTTACCGGTCCACTAATGCGCACTGAAATCCCGCTGCTCAACCAGATGGCTGGCGCAGTGGTAACCCCCCCGGTACAACAGGTAGTCTCAGCCCCGGGTGCCGCCCAGGCGGGAATTCCATCCACAGCACCACAGACCCTCCCTCCCCAGCCAACCGCTGCCCCCGGTTTGGGAGCCAAACCCGCAGTTCCTGTCGGCGTCAGTGAAGTTATATTGCCAGCCGACCTGCTACTGAACAAGGCGGTGGAAGCTGCCCGGATACAACTGGCGGGTGCAACCGAACCTGAGGGGATTCTCTACCGTCCAGCGCTGTTCTGCCAGGCGGAAATCCGCTACCTGGCGCGTAAATACAACCTTGAACATAGCCGCAAGGTGGCAGCCTTGTTGACCGATCCTGGAACGGGTCTTGTGAGATGGGAAGACTTCACCTGTCCTCTTGTGGCAGATTCTGCACTTGTCTCACTTCCACTCTCCAAAAGCCGGTTTGAAACCCTGCCCAACTGGCTTTCAGACGCCAAACGTGTCAAGGATTACGAGACCGACTTTATCGACTGGATGTATCGCAATGGCACGATCCGCCTGCGCGCCAATGAGGTGTTGGGCGTTTATGCCGACCCGGAAACCAGCAGCGAAGATTTCCGAAAACTATGCACAGATGCCGCCCACACCGCCATGCAGGCGGACCTGGATAAAATTGAAACCATCCATAAACAAAAACTGGCTGCCCTCCAATCCAAAATCAAGAAACAGGAATTTGAAGTGGAAAGCCAGCAAAAGGAGTTTTCACAACGCAAGCTTGAAGAAGTGGGTGCCGGTGGTGAATTTTTGTTAAGCGCGTTTACCGGGCGTAAACGCAGTCTTTCAACCAATTTGACAAAGCGCCGGTTGACTGCCAAGGCAAAGCAGGAATTGGAGCAGGAACTATCCGAACTGGAAGAGCTGGAAGCCCAGTTGAAAACCATTGAAGAGGAAAACAAACGGGCTCTTGCTGAAGCTGAAAAGCGGTGGCAGGATGTGGCTGCCCAGGAGACCGAGGTCCCCATTACCCCCTACAAGAAGGATATTTACCTGCAAATGTGCAGTATCGCCTGGGTTCCCCACTGTCTGATCCGCGTGGGTGGTGACCTGCGGGAGATTCCCGCCAGCATCCAGGCAGTTTGATCAGCTCATCTCCTGCCGACCCGCCAGGGCGCGCAGAAGCGTGTTCTGATCAGCATATTCAAGGTCGCCCCCAACCGGCAGACCGCGCGCCAGGCGAGTGACTCGGACACCAAGCGGAATTAAATGCTGCCGCAGGTACAGGGCGGTGGCATCACCCTCCATGCTGGGATTGGTCGCCAGGATCACCTCAGTCACGTTACCTTTTTTCACCCGCTCAATCAACGGGGTTATTTTCAAATCCTCCGGTCCCACTCCCTCGATTGGTGAGAGTACTCCATGCAGCACGTGATACTTGCCATAAAAGCCGGCAGTGCGTTCCATCGCCAGCACATCCAGCGGCTCCTCCACCACACAGATGATCCCTTCCTCCCGGCGGGGATTGGAGCAGATCTCACATTGTGGTTGATCAACCAATGTAATATTGAAACAAGTCTGGCATTGCCCGGTGGCGGATTTTAACCGCATCAGCACCTCCGCCAACACCAGGGAGGCTTCCTCGGGTGCCCGCAATAAATAAAACGTCAGGCGGGAAGCGGTTTTGGGACCAATTCCCGGCAGGCGCTCAAAGGCGGTAATCAGGTTTTCAACCGGTTCTGGAAGAATGGACATGAAATTACCCTGAGGGTCAGATCATGCCCGGCAGACCACCGGTCAATGGACCCAGCCGGTCAGCTTCCAACTGGCGCGATTGATCCAATGCCAGGTTCACAGCTGACAGGATTAAATCCTGCAGCATTTCAGCGTCGGCATCCTTTAAAACTTCCGGGGCAATCTCCACTGATTTGCATACCTGGGCGCCGGTCATGGTGATCTTGATCACCCCGCCGCCCACACTGGCAGTGACGGTCTCCTCAGCCAGCTTTTCCTGGGCTTCCGCCATCTGCTCCTGCAAGCGCTGAATTTGAGCCATCATCCCCCCGCCCGCGCCCCGGTTTTTTCCTCCAGGGGGTCGATTAAATCCTTTTGCCATTCAAATCTCCTCTAATCTCGGTGTACTATTTTCCCTCCCAGGTTGAGGGCGGTTCCTACAATCCCATCCGGATCCTCAAGATCTGTCGGCATGCTCCCCCCCTTGCTGCTCAGCACCACGCAGGAAATGGGAATTTCCACACCCGCAGCCTGACGGATCGCATCACGGGTAATTTCCAGGTTGTCGGGGGTGTCCATCTTGGATCGTACAACCTCGGAAGCAAACGACAGAATGAGCACCTGGTCTCTCAATGTAACGGACTTGACAGAATTTAATAATGCCTGGGTGGCTGACTTTCTATTCTTGACAAGCTGCTTCACCTGTTCCCAGCATTGAAGGATTGTTTGTAATGAAACCTCGCCAGCCGGTACGGGTGGAATTTCCAATTCCGGTTCAAGGGTGGCATCAACTTCCGCCTGTTTCCCGCCTGCTTCAGGTTCGATCTCTTTCACCTTGGGGACCGGCTTGCTCCGGGTGGATTCCCTTGGTTTTACAGGTGAAGGATCCACCACCACTGGACGGGGAACTTCCACAGGTGCCGCCGGTTGGAGCTTTGCTTCCTGGTATTCCACCGCCCTGCCCAATGCCAGCTCCAGTTGTAAGGCGGGCTGCCAGCTGCTGGATCGCTCCGCAACTGCGGTGTTAAATAATTGAAGAGCTTCCAGGAGATGCCCCTTGGCAATCCGTTGTGCCTGGTCCGCCAGCCGGGCGCGCATTTCCGCTGTGGCATCCACCTGGGCGGCATTACCTGACTCCGACAGGAGAATGTTACGCAAATGATCCACCACCTGGCGGGCAAACTGGCGTGGATCCGAACCTGCATCCATCGCCCGGTGAAGGCAATCCAAACCCAGTGACAGGTTTCTTTGAATAATTGCTTCAACCAGTTCCACGGCGGTCTCACTGGGGGCGGTTCCAAGTACTGCCTGGGTCAAATCCATCGTAATTCGTTGACCCGTGGATGCCAGTTGATCCAGCAATGATATGGCATCGCGCATGCTTCCCGTGGATTGCCGGGCAATCAGGACAAGGGCGTCATCATCAAACTGTAATTTCTCTTCCACGGCAATTTTCTTGAGAAGACGCACAATCTCAATCACGGGTATCCGCCGGAATTCATGACGCTGACAGCGGGATAAAACCGTGGCTGGGATTTTATGAACCTCGGTTGTCGCCAGGATAAAAATGGCGTGCTCGGGTGGCTCCTCCAAAGTTTTCAATAGCGCATTAAATGCTGCAGTGGAGAGCATATGGACTTCATCGATAATATAGACCTTGTATTTCCCCTGGGTTGGGCGAAAATTAATTTTTTCACGTAAATCACGCACATCGTCCACGCTGGTGTTGGATGCGGCGTCAATTTCAATCAAATCCAGAAAGCGTCCCTCATTGACCGCGAGGCAGTAATCACAAACATCACAGGGTCGGTTCTGGATATCTTCTGAAAGGCAGTTTACCGCCTTGGCAAGCAGACGCGCAGTGGTTGTCTTGCCTGTCCCGCGTGGACCGGCAACAGGTAGGCGTGTCCCACCCGACTGTTGCGGATGGCATTCTGCAAGGTGTGGGTCACATGTTCCTGTCCAATCACCTCTTCCCATAGACGGGGTCGCCATTTCCGATAAAATGCCTGTGCCATGTTCTCCTTATGTTCAACCCACGGAAGTCAGGGGAGACGTGCCCGGGCACGCACATTCCCTGCAGAATCGATCACTGTCACCATTTCACCTGATTGCCAGATTGGTTCAGACAGCCCCCAATATAAATCAGGAAGTGTATTCCGTCCAGCTCCGCTGTGAATCCGAATACTCCCCCCCTGAACAAGCAGCTCCGGAAAGGTGAACACGTGGTTATCCTCGTCCATAACCTGCCAGCCCGTCAGCCCGAGGTCACCATTGCCCACACGTTCCAGGGTCAGTACCTCCATTGAGACCACCCCCATCCCGGTCACACCTTTTACCTCAATCACCTCCACATCCAGCGATGGCAGCGTGGGTGTGGGAATCACAACCGCCGGGATTTCCGGGGTGCCCGGGGGTGTCCCCCTGGATGGTCCCAGTTCCTTTATGATTGCCAGCTGCTGGGGGCGAATCCAAGCCAGCCATAAAATTGCCACCGTGGCAACCGTCACGAGGATATTCAAAAAAATGAAGAGCAGTGATCTTGGGATAACTTTCATGGCAAAAACCCTCCTTGAATCATAGCATGGATTGGGTAAAATGGGGGATGAATGGAAAATCAACATGCGCCTGATGATTGATGGACACAACCTCATCCCCAAAATTCCCGGCATGCAATTAAGCAACCCAGATGATGAAATGGAACTGGTCAGGTTGTTGCAGATTTATTGCCGGATTAAACGTCAGACAGTTTCTGTTTTCTTCGATGGTGCTCCCGCCAGCCAGGCAAAATCCCGCCGTTTCGGTCAGGTGACCGCTCATTTCATCCACCAGGGCAGTACGGCAGACGATGCCATCATTGAACACCTGACCAGATTGGGAAAAAGGGCTCGCGAAGTTATGGTTGTCACTTCCGACCGGCGGGTGCAGAACGAAGCCCGCGCCAGGCATTCGCCTGTAATGACGTCAGAGAAGTTTGCCTTTACATTGATGGAAGCCGTCCAGCATGATAATCAGCAAAGCCAGGATCCTGAAATGTCAGACGACGAATTGAACGAGTGGCTTCGCCTCTTTTCTGATACAGATTCACCGGATAATTAATCCAGCCGGTCAGACTCTTAATATTTCCTAATGTTTATAGGACTATTTTGATGTATATTACCCGCATGACATCCTCTTACCGGTAAACTCGGATGTCACACCGGGCAGTCGGAACTGGCATCATCAAATGCCCCGAAAAACCACTGCCGCGGTGGAGTAAATTTACCAGGATCGCCAGGCATGACCCCTTCATGCCTGGCGATCCTCTTCATAACCGGGAAATTTCATTATAGAAAATAATTTCATTTGTAATTTGATTCAAATAATGCTATAGTGAATTTGCATGAGCATCCTTATGACAATTGAGGTGTGGAATATCCACAACCTGTCCAGCCATCCTGATGGAACTGGACAAACCCGGAACTCTTAAAAGATCCGCTTAAGATTGGGCGCGCCGTATTGACGGCTCCTGCCCGGCAGGAATGACGCCGTAATGGTCTTGGTCAATCGAATAAAGGATGCTCATGCTCCTTTTAACCGGGTATTCCCATTCTGAATTGCAACATGCTATAATACGCATGCCCGCCCCAGTAGCTCAAATGGACAGAGCAAGGCACTCCTAACGCCTAGGTTGGGGGTTCAATTCCCTCCTGGGGCACTCACCTGTAGACACAACCGGAGGATCCTGAAAAATGATCCCTCCGGCTTTTTTATGAATCTTTAAATTGAAACAGGAAACGTGGATTATGAAAGTCGGGATGGATGCCTCAATGATAATCAATCCTGCGTTCCTGTCACCCACATCAATGCCGTATAATACAACCATCCTCTCATGTGAGTTCCCCATTGAATCAGATCAAATCAATGCGCGCCTTTCTCTCGTCCCTTGCCCTGGCTGCGTCCACTGCTCTCTCGATTGCCATTGTCTGGCAGTTCTTCGTCCAACCCGCCCTGCTTTCCACCTACTCCGCCAAGCCTTTACTCAGCCTCTGGCATATCCATAATTCAATACCGGATATCCAGGCGAAAATGATCTTTGGCTATATTGCCTTGGGATTATTAAATGCAGCCGGCTGGTGGTTGATTCGCAGGGTTCCCCGCCCCTGGGCATGGATATTACTGATCCTGGGGGCACTGGGTTGTGCCATATCCTTGTTATGGATGTATCCTTATGGGGCATCGGACATTTTTGATTACATCGTGCGCGGACGGATTACCGGCATCTACGGCGGAAACCCATTTCTAAATCTTCCACTGGAATATCCAAACGACCCATTTTATGGCTACATGTGGTGGCACGAAGCTCCCACCGCATATGGACCATTATGGGAGCTGCTCGCCGGCATCACCGCCCGGCTTGCCGGTGAAGGATTTGTTGCCAATGTGTTCGCCTTCAAGCTCCTGTCCGGTTTTTTTTGGGCAGGCAGTGTGGCGGTTGTCGCCCTTATTCTGCACCGGATCGATCCCCGAAAGGTTCTTCCGCGAACCCTGCTCTATGCCTGGAATCCAATCCTGCTTTACGAAACCTTCGGCAACGGTCACAATGATATTGTGATGGTCTTTTTTATCCTGCTGGCTTGCTGGGCATTTACTGGGAAGAAATGGGTGCATGGTTTCCTGGCATTGACCGGTGGTGTATTGATCAAGTTTGTCCCCGGTCTGCTATTCCCCGCCGCACTGGCTTTTGCCTGGGCTTTGCTGCCTAATCTGCGAGCCCGGATCCGTTGCCTGCTCCTGGCGGGGCTTTGTTGCGCGGTTTTCGCGGCAGCGGCTTATGCCCCCTTCTTCAGTGGTTTTGAACATTTTTACCTCGCCCATGAACTGCCGCTCTACACCACATCCCTGCCGGCAGTCCTCTATCAATCCTTGAAAGGGATTTTAAATGGCTATGCTTCCCCATACATATCACTCGGGGCATGGATCATCACCGGTCTATTTACTGCCTGGCAGGCATGCCGGCTTTGTCGCCATCCGGAGTTGGGGTTTACGCGGGTGGCATTTAATACCCTGTATTTCTTTCTCCTGGTGACCATCACCTGGTTCCAACCCTGGTATACACCCTGGATTTTGGGTCTGGCAATTCTGCTCCCGGCTCCCTGGCTGTGGATGGGGGAGGTTCTGGTTTTCCTCACCCGCTCCAAACCGCTGATATTCATCCCCATTGCCTACTGGATACCGCCTTACCCACCCCAACCCTGGTTGGAAATTCAACTTACAATGGGTGTATTGGGCATTCCCTGGTTGTTCACCCTGGCAGTCATGATCCGGAAAAAGTTGAAGAACTTCCCTGGCTTGAAACCCGATAGCGGGGAATAATGCCCGGAGTTTCCAAAATAACTTTCATTGGTTTCCGCTTGGCGTGAATGGAATGCAGATGCCTTGAAATCCGATGCCGGTGGTGCTGAAAAAGGGTGGAAAATTGCCTTTGCCGTTCCGGCAGGGGTGAGACATGGAGGGGCGGCAATCCATGGGCGACCCGCGCCCGGTTGCAGCGTACCAGTTCGACGGCTGGTGCAGTGGGGCATCCATGGATCATGTGAATACCGAAATCCCTGCATGGTGTGGGACGTTTTGCATAAATGGTGCATTGAACCCATTCACCCACCCTGCCTTCCAACGCAGTACAACGCGGGTTAAGCTGGTTCGTCCCGCGCATGCAGGAAAAGAAATCAGTGACGGATTCGGTCAATTCAGGTGGAACACAACCACCCATATCCTCATCCGCTTCACCCCAATAAAATGAGACCCGGTAATACGAACAGCAGGCGCCACAAGTCTGACAGGGATCCATAAAAATTTCATTCTCTTTCAGATTAGGCGCAGATTATACAACCGCCCGAAAATTTTGGGGAGAGGGGAAATTTTTATAAAATAATCTGCAAAATACAACCGACCGGGATGCCCGGTCGGTTGTATTTTATTACTCCCAAATTCAGATATGATCCACTACTCTCCAGATAAGGCACCTCCTTTTACAGGAAAGAGGGGAAATCGGTCGTCTGGTTACCATCCACCATGGCGACGACCACCTCCAAAGGGACAGCCACCCCATTCATTCGTATTTTCCAGCAGTAAATCCGCCTGGGATTGTGAAATCACACCATCCTTGACAGCCTGCTGCACAGCCGCCTGGTATGCGGATTGCATGCTGGATTTGAAATTCTCATTGGATTGAAGCAAATGCCGGGCAATCATCAAATCCGCCTGTTCCTGGGTGATCTGCCCATCCTCTACTGCCTGGGTCAACCGGGATTCAAAAGCCTTGGTTTGAGCAGCTTCCAGTTCATCCACCGTTATTCCCAGGGCATCAGCCAGATACTGGTCAAATTCGACACCATTTTTGCCCAACCAGCCACCCCACATGCCACCGAATGGAATTCCCCTGCCATTTCCAGTAATTTCATCCGCCTGAGCCTGGGTGATCAAACCATCCTTAACAGCCTGTTCAAGGGCGGCGGTTCGGGCTGTATCCTGTGCAGCTGTCAACTCGTCTACGGTGATTCCCAATGCCGTTGCCAACTCTTCGTTCGTTCCACCGCCAAAACCCCTGCCGCCTTGCTCCATCATCATGCCCGGCGGATTTCCCCGGGTGTATGAAGCTGCGCTGACTGCTTTGACTGCACCAAACCCCAAACCAAATACCACGGCAAGTGCGCTGATCACCAGGATTGTGGTCGTTACAACTTTCTTCATGTTCTGTTTGTCTCCTTTCAAAAGACCTGATAAATTTTTGGATCCCATTGGATCTTCTACAGGATAACAAACGCTGATGAATTTTTTATTTAGATTTGGTATTCATTGTGTTAATTCTTGGAGGAATTTGGATTAATCTCCACAGCAGGAACTCCATTGTTTTACCATTTCAAGAATTATCACGCATTGAAATTAAGGGCTGCGATCCCAACGAAAAATCCCATGTTCCCGACTGCCAAAATAGATGATATCCCGATCCAGCGGATCAACAATCAAGGATTGCGAGGTCCATCCAGCCAGATTTGAAGCAGCAGGCTGCCATGTTACACCACTGTCATCACTGAAATAGGATCCCCATTGTGCACCAGCGTACACCCTCCGATGATCAACAGGATTAACCGTCAGAGACAGCACATTCACTCCCGCCAGACCGACCTGAACCCAGCTGGAGCCGGTATTATCGCGTAAATATATTCCCTGTTTCGTAGCTGCAAAATAATCATCCCCCCGGACCATCAATGAATTTACCTTATTACCACCCAAGCCCTCGTTGAAATCAATCCAATTACCGCTGCGATAATAAGAAACCGTGCAATACGTGTCATTTCCATTAGCATCCCCGGTGCAGGAGCTGGCAAGCAGCCGGGATAAAATGGTGTCGCCTGCCAATGAATACACCCTGCGGTTGTTCAGACCGATCAGTGACCAGTTTCCCGAATATGCCCAGACTCCATTTCCAGCAGTCCCACCATAAATTACCGATCCCAGCTCCGCCATGCTGATCAGGGGGATCTCCGAGACCTGCACTTCATTGTCATTTGGATCAGAAGGTCCAATTAAATCTGCCAGGATCTCCACCGGCAGGCTGCCCCTTTCTCCAAGAACCTCATGGATGTCCGCCCAATTTTGTAATGTGGAGGAAGGTCCGGAAAAAGCCGTCCAATTGACGCCGTCAATGGTTTTATAGGTTCCCGTGGATGTCAATGCATAGAGGTTGTCCTTGATACTGAAAAGATAATTTACCCATAAATCCCCCAAACCTGAGTTTACAGCAGTCCAGCTGGCGCCACGATTACTGGTTTTATACACTCCAGCCCCATTGATTCCTGCGAAGATGATCCCGTTTTGAGAAGGCAGGGTCGCCAGACCCACGATGTTTGTACTGATGATACCCGTATGGCTTTCCAGCCAGGAATCGCCGCCATTGTCGGATCGAATCAATCCCCGTCCGGCAGGGGAGGCAAACAACCGTTTCGGGCTGGTTTGGGCAATCACCAAATCATAAATGAAACCATTATTCTGACCTGTCAACGCCCAGAAATCGGCTCCCGTTGTTGTTTTCACAATCCCGTTTTTATATGTGCAGGAGTAAATCGTCTCAGGTGAGGATGAATCCAATGTGAGACGATAAATTTTAACACTGTCCGGCATTCCTGAATTCTTTTGATTCCAGCCTGATCCGGAATTAACAGATTTATACACTCCGCCCCCATGCCAGGTCCCTCCGTACAGGGTTGCCGGATTGGTCGGATTCAAAACCATTGTTCTCGAACTGAAATCACCCATGCCAGAGTTAATGGCGGACCATGAAATTCCTCCATTCACACTCTTATAAAAACCATGTTCATGTGTGCTCAAATAAAGAATGGCTGAATCAGATGGGTTAACATCCAAATCATAGAAATAATCGAGGGTGGCAAACCGGTCACCTCGAAAAATCTCCTGCCAGGTTACCCCATCATCTATGCTTTTATAAAGTATGCCCAGAAGGGTATCTTTGATCCGGGTTGCAGCATACAGGGTTGAAGGCTGGCTGGGAGCAATCTCCAAATCATAGACGATTTTATCTCCCAAAACATTCCCATTGGATTCCTTCCAGGAAGCACCACCATCACTGGAACGATATACACCTCCCCCATATGTACCTGCGTAGATGATTTGACCGTCCGAGGGGTGAACAACCAGGGATTGAATGAACAGGTTTCCCAACCCCGAATTTGTTGGTGACCATGAGGTTCCACCATTCAGGCTTTTGTACACCCCGCTCCCCCAGGTGCCGGCATAAACCAACGAGGGTGTGCTGGAAACGACAGCCAAAGCAGGAAATGTGCCCCCAAAGGGACCAATTTCATCCGCCATTGGCAGCGGGGGGGGTGGAGGGGGCTGGACCATGACAACCGGCAGGTATAGGAAATTTTCAAATGTCGTTTGTAAATAATTACGTGGCATGTTGGTGTATGTTGAGATCATTTCCCCACTTGCATCCGCCATGGTTGTTGGAAGCAAAAACAATAAAACCAGAATGACACGGTGAGAAATATTTACGATAATTTTCTTCATGGTTTGCCTGTACCAAATATGATGGAGTCTATCACACTCGTTGCAACCATTGCGCCACCCCATGGATAAATTAGCAGTTGGTAAATTAACCCGGGATGCCCATATCACAATCCGACCACGTATATTACTTTGGAAAAGATCATCATATATTTACAAATTTGTTAACAAAATAAGCTCATCATATTCTAATATTTGTTATATAATAAATTCACTGATTCTAAGACTGGGAATGATAATTGCACCATTTTTTTCCACTACACAATGAACTCAATTGATCGGTATCGCACTTTACTTGACAGCCTGGTTTCATCCTGGAATGGGTTACCCGATAAACCGGATGAAACACCTGAATTCACCCTGCAGGCAATCTGGCAGCATGTCAGCCAGGCGGATACCTACAACATTCACTCCCTCCCTCATCTCGACGATGAACAATATGAGTTGGTATTGGATATGGTCCATCGCAGGACACAGGGCACCCCACTCGCCTACCTCCTGGGGCATCAGGATTTCCTGGGGATTCGTTTTTTATGTACGCCCCAGGCGATGATTCCCCGAAAAGAGACTGAACTCCTTGCACAGGTTTGCGTGGAAACTGTCCGGGAATTGGTAAATGAAACTCAACAAATAAAAGTGATTGATTTGTGCACTGGATGTGGAAATATTGCCCTTTCAATGGCATATTATGAACCAGCCTGCCGGGTGATTGGTTCAGATATATCACCGGATGCAATTTCTTTGGCTCAAAGGAATGCCAACCATTTACATCTTGCTGATCGTGTGGAATTTTTGGTGGGGGATTTATTTTCTCCGTTTTCTCGTCAAAAGGATCCCTTAACGGTGGATCTTGTTACCTGCAATCCCCCATATGTTTCCACAGCCAATTTGGAGAAAATGGCTGCTGAAATCCAACATCACGAACCAAGGCACGCATTTGATGGTGGTCATTTTGGCATCCAGATCATGATCAGACTGCTGCATGAAACTCCCTCATATTTGAAACATCAAGGCTGGTTGTGTTTTGAGGTGGGATTGGGTCAGGGGCAGGGAATGGTAAACATGTTAAAGAGGTCCAGGCAGTATGATGACATCCAAACCTTCACGGATATTAATGGAGAAATCCGGGTCATCAAAGCCCGGTTGGATGGAAAGTCAAGTTGATGATATTTTTTCCAGGCACCATCCGGGGAATGACAATTACCAGAAAGTAACTGTAGGTCTCTGATATTTGTCGTAGAATTAGGTGCGTTTGGGGCTTGACATCTTCGGCATAAAAAATCATAATATTCATGCCGCTTTACATGTCAATCCAATATTTTCGGCAAAATTGGGTATCGTTAGGTATCCAATATTCTATTATTCCCGGAGGAGATCCATGTCAATAAGAAAGTTTAGTCTCATTACGGCTGTTCTTTTTGTCCTCGTGACTGTGCTGACAGCCTGTACACCTGCAGCACCTGCTGCTACCGAAGAGATCACCGACACAGAGCTGAATGTACTGTGCACCCCGCAGGAACAGTGGTGCCAGGGAATGAAGCAGGAATTTGAAGCCAAGTACGGGATCACAGTAAACTATGTTCGCATGTCATCCGGCGAAGCGCTTGCCCGCATTCAGGCTGAAAAAGACAGCCCCACCTTTGATATCTGGTGGGGAGGTCCCATTGACAGCTTTGTGGCAGCCAAGGAGGAAGGTCTCCTTGAACAATACAATTCGCCCAACATGGCAAATATCCGCGATCCAGAAAAAATGAAGGATGTTGACAACTATTGGGCTGGCATTTATGTCGGCACATTAGGCTTTGGCACCAATTCGGATTGGCTGGCAGCCCACCCCGGCGTGGAAGCCCCCACTTCCTGGGATGACCTGCTGAAACCCGAATTCAAGGGACAGATCATGGTCGCCCACCCTTCCACATCTGGTACGTCCTATACCGCAATCGCAACCGTTCTGCAAATCCGCGGCGAGGAAGCTGGCTGGGAATACATCAAGCAATATGCCGCCCAGATGGCTCAGTTCACCAAGAGCGGCGCTGCACCTGCCAAGTTCGTCGGTCAGGGCGAAGCAGCAGTCTCCATTGTATTCTCCCACGACATTGTGAATGAAATTGAAAACAACAAGCTTCCCCTTAAGCTAACCTTCCCCGAAGAAGGCACGGGTTATGAGATCGGCGGCATGGGCATCATCAAGGGTGCCAAGCACCTTCAGGCTGCCAAGCTCTGGTTTGATTGGGCACTGACACCTGAAACCCAGGCATTGGGACCCAAGTATAACGCGTATCAGGCTCCCACCGTTAAAGGCGTTGAACTTTCCCACCCCGAATTAATGGAAGTCAATCTGATCAATTATGACTTCATCTGGGCAGGTCAACACAAGAAAGAATTCGTTGAAAAATTCACCAACGAAATCGCCACTGCTGACAATCTGAAATAGTAATATTAATAGTTGGAATCTGGGCGGTGCATAACCGCCCAGATTCTATTTTTGGAGGATCATGGAATCATCTCAACCGGAGATTAATCCCCTCAAGCGCTGGGCAAACGAAATTATCCGCCGTATTCGTGAATTTTCATTAATCTCCCGGGATCCAGTTCTCTTTATGAGCCTGTTGTTTTCCGGGATTTTTATTTTCGTTTTTGTGGTACTTCCCATTTATAAAACCCTCTCAACAGGATTTTTCAACAAAACGGGCGCCTGGGATTTAACTTATTTTATCCGATACTTCGATAATTATTACGGACCAGGGCTGCGGCTTGCCTTCGTTGACACCATGAAGATGGGTCTGTTGACTGCAACCTTCGGTACGATTGTTGGATTCATCTTTGCTTATGCAATTGTCCGTTGCAATATTCCCGGAAAAAATATTATTCACTGGCTGGCATTACTGCCAACCGTATCGCCGCCCTTTGCATTGTCACTCAGTACGATCCTTCTCTTCGGTCGAAGTGGGTTGATTACCAAAAAATTATTGGGAATCGAATTTGTCCAGGGGATGAATGACATCTATGGTTTGGATGGATTGGTGTTGGTGCAAACCATCACATTTTTCTCCGTTTCCTATTTAATCATTCGAGCCATGCTGGAGCGGTTAAATCCTGCCCTGGAGGAAGCTGCCGCCAGTATGCGGGCGGGACGATTTCATATCTTCCGCACGGTTACCCTGCCATTATTAATTCCAGGTTTGGCAGGTTCATTCCTGCTCCTGTTTGTCGAATCCCTGGCAGACCTCGGCAATCCGCTGTTCATCGCAGGTAATAAAATGGTGTTATCAGCGCAAATTTTCCTGGCAATCATCGGGGAATATGATTACCAGAAAGCTGCAGCCCTTTCCTTTGTCTTGTTAATTCCAACGCTGGTCATCTTCCTGGTGCAGCGTTATTATGTGAACCGCCGTTCCTACATCTCCGTCACCGGTAAACCTGCCGGAGCCCAAATCGTTGAGAAGGAACCCCTGATCCGATGGGGCACCAATATTACGGTCTATCTGATCTGTGCCCTGGTAATCATGTTGTATGCCACCATCGTTTATGGTTCATTCAGTTTCTCCTGGGGTGTGGATTTCACACCCACCCTGCGCCATTGGCAAATGACTCTCACCCGCGGGGTGGAAGCCATTCTCGATACCACCTTCCTCAGCGCGCTTGCAACCCCGTTTGCCGCCATCCTGGGCATGGTGATCGCATGGCTTGTGGTGCGCAAGCGATTCAGCGGCAAGGAAATTCTGGATTTTACATCCAATCTGGGCGGCGCCATACCCGGTACCATTCTCGGCATTGGTTTTGTGATGGCTTTCAATAAGCCATCCTTCGGTGTTGCCATTGTGATATACGCATTGCTGGCTCTTTTCTATATTCAGGTTGTCGGGAAAAATACACGGGAGAAGCTGGTCATCCTGTTAATCGGCACCGCTGGGGGTGTGCTGATTAAAGGTTTGGACGAAACCCTGTTGTATTATATTCTCGGCGGGTTGTACATCCTGATGGCAGCGATGATACTAATCACCCGCCGGAAGGTGGCACCAGCCGTGGTGGTGGCTCTGTTGGGCATCTACATAATGAGTAATAACTGGGCGCAGGCAATTGCCGCCCCCATCTCCACCTACTCCCGGACACTGGAGCGTGGTTTCTTCAGTAATGCAATTTTCCAGTTTGCTGATCACATCAAGGTGCTGATGCAACCACCCTCTTCTCTTCTCGCAATTGCACTCTTCCTGGTGGGAATTGTCACCTTGCAAAATGAAAAGAACCGGTTATCCCGCTTGTTGATGGGAACCATCGGCTTGATCATCCCCTGTGCATTATCATTCATGGATATGCCGTTTGCCCTCGTCGGTGGTGCTTATATCATCATGGCAGCATACATTGTTCGTTCACTGCCGGCATCCGTCCGTGCCGGTGTGGCTTCATTACAGCAAATTGATCCATCCATCGAAGAAGCATCCAATATCCTTGGAGCGGATGCCCAATATACTTTCCGAAAGGTCACTTTGCCATTGATCCTGCCTGCCTTGTTTGCCGGCTTGATCTTCAGCTTCACCCGCCACATGACCAGTCTTTCAGCCATCATCTTCCTGGTGAATGCCAAGTGGCGCATCGTCACCGCATCGATCCTCAGCGAATGGGAGCAGGGCGGCGTCAGTATTGCCGCGGCATATTCCACTGTGATCATTATTTTTGTCATGATCGCCATCGCATTGCTGAATTTCATCACAAAACGCCTCTTGAAGGGTCGTGAAGGTGTGGATCTCAGCCAGGGCTTTTAAGCAATATTAACCAAGAGGGTATCACCTTGTATCTTAAACTAGAAAACATAACCAAAGTATTTCCTCCCCGCGGCAATGTCGCCGAGGTGACGGCAGTTTATAATGTCAACCTGGAAATCCCGCGGGGTGAACTGGTCACCCTGTTGGGTCCTTCCGGATGCGGCAAGACAACCACCCTGCGGATGATCGCCGGTTTTGAATTCCCCTCCAACGGCAGGATTATCCTGGATGGTGATGAAATCAATACCCTGCCGCCTCACAAGCGGGATATGTCCATGGTATTCCAAAGCTATGCCATTTTTCCGCATTTAAATGTCTTTGAAAATATCGCCTATGGATTGAACGTCCAGAAAGTGCCCAAAAAGCAAATCATTGAACGGGTAAACCGGGTGCTTGACCTGGTTCACCTGGAGGGCTATGGTCAACGGGCACCAAACCAGCTCTCCGGCGGTCAACAACAGCGGGTGGCTCTCGCCCGCGCCCTGGTGATGGAACCCAAAGTGCTCCTCATGGACGAACCCCTCTCCAACCTGGATGCCAAGCTGCGTGAGGAGATGCGCACGGAAATCCGCCGCATCCAACAGGATTTAAATATTACCAGTGTCTATGTCACCCATGACCAGATTGAAGCGATGACTCTCTCGGATAAAATCGTGATTATGAACCTGGGCGTAATCGAGCAAATCGGCTCCCCCATGGAGATTTATCGTTACCCGAACAGCCGCTTTGTGGCAAATTTCATCGGTCGGGCAAATTTTGTCCCCGGGGTCATCCTGGAACAGGAAAATGGGCAGATCACCGTAAACAGCCTGGGTGAGACATTGAACTTGAAAAATATCCGCCGGGATTTTTCCCGAAATGAGGATGTGACATTGATTGTCCGCCCTGAAATGGTGGATGTGAAAAAGTCGGGGGGGTTGTATCCCGGCATCATCCGGCGGGCTGTTTACTTGGGCAATGTCATCGAATATGACCTGGAAATCGCCGGGGAATTAATCACTGCTTTGGAAACAGATCCCACAGAGATGGAACTGTTCCCTGAAGGCGAACAGGTGACTGCCAACTTTGCCCAGGATTGCATCCAGGTTCTGCCGGCGGTCAGGGCATGATCGATTACGACATTGTAATGATTGGCAATTTTGCCAAGGACAAATTAATTGTCGATGGAGTGGAGGAAATCGCCTCAGGCGGCGGGGTATATTACGGCAGTGTGGTCATCAAACGATTGGGATTGAATGTTGCCGTGATCACCCGCCTGCACCCGGACGACTTTCCCCGTCTGGAGGAGCTCCGCCAGGAAGGTGTCGATCTATTTCCCATCCCGGCTGATGGCACTTCCGGGATTGCCAATTATTATAATTCCAATGACATGGAGCGCCGGATCTGTGTTCCAATCGGCTTCGGCGGTAAATATTCACTGGATGATATTCCTGACCTGAATACCCGAGCCATCCAGCTTACACCCTTGTTTTATGGCGAGGTGGATCTCCCCCTTCTCCATCAGCTCTCCTTGCGCGCCCCGGTTGGAATGGACATTCAGGGTTTTGTGCGGGTGCCGGTGGGGAATGATTTGATTTTCCGACCCTGGTTGGAGATGTCGGAAGGGTTAAAATATGTCACCTGGTTGAAGGTCGATCTGGCGGAAGCGGAATTTATCACCGGAAAAACTGACCTGCAGTCCGCTGTAAAAACCCTGCATGCCATGGGACCCCGCGAAATCGTCCTCACCCAATCCTCCGGTGTGACGGTTTTTGCCAACGGAGATTATTATTTTGCCCCTTTCAACCCTCGATCATTGGCAGGCAGAACGGGCAGAGGTGATACCTGTTTTTCGACCTACCTCGCAATGCGCCAGCAGACTGACCCGGCAACTGCCTGCCGTTGGGCGGCTGTCATCACAACCCAAAAACAGGAAATACCCGGTCCGTGGAAGGGAAACAGGGCTGACGTTCAGGATCAACTCAATTGATACAAATTCGACTTATTTTGGAAATACATTTACTACTCAGCAAATAATAAGTGATGATGACCCCATCCTGAATAATTCCACTTATTTTTTCGAGGTAATATATTCCGAATATCAAACGTTTACCCAACTCGCAGATCCATCCATTTCAAACGAGTCGAAACCATCTTTTGAGGAGGAAAACATGCGGATTGCCATTTACGGAACAGGAGCAGTGGGCGGATATTACGGAGCAAGGCTGGCACAATCGGGTGAGGATGTCATCTTTATTGCCCGCGGTGAAAACCTGCAAGCCCTTCAAACCAAGGGTTTATATCTGGACAGCATCCTGGGGGACGTCCATTTGCCGGTCGTTAATGCCACCGATAATCCCGAAACAGTCGGGATTGTCGATGTCATCATCCCCTGTGTGAAAACCTGGAACATCCCGGAAGTCGCGCTGATGATGCGTCCCATGGTTGGACCGGACACCATGATCGTAACCACCCAGAACGGCGTGGACGCGGGAGATGAGTTTGGCAAGGTGCTGGGAAAGGAACATGTGCTTGGCGGAGCAGTGCGGGTATTTGCAATCCTGAAGGAACCCGGCTATGTTTACCACGGTGGTGGATCCGGCTCATTTGTTTTCGGTGAATTCAACCACCAGCGGACTCCCCGCGCACTCCGCCTTCTGGAAACCTTGCGGCAGGCACACGGGATTGAACCCGAACTGACCACGGATATTGAAGCTGAATTATGGAAAAAAGAAATGATGATTGGTTCATTCGGGGGAATTGGAGCCATCACCCGTTCCCCCATGGGTGTTTACCGCAGCATACCGGAAACCCGCGCCATGCTCACCGCCTGCATGGAGGAAATCAAACTGGTCGCAGCCGCAGTCGGCGTTCACCTGCCGGATGATATTGTGGACACAACCATGGCGTTTGGTGATGCTCAACCGGTTCATATGACTTCCTCTTTGCAGCGGGATATTATTGCCGGGCGGAAATCCGAAATGGAATCGCTGATAGGTACAGTCGTCCGGATGGGTCATGCTGCCGGATTGGAAATTCCATTCCTGTCGGCAATCTATGCTGCGCTTCTGCCAACCGAGATGCGCGCCCGGGGTGAACTGGATTTTGCATCATAGTTGATCATCCTCATTAAAACCACCACGGACCAAAATTGCGTCAACCTCTGATTGTTTACTATATCATGATCAACATCCTGACCTTTTTTGTTTGGGGTTGGGATAAATTCCGTGCCCGGCTTCAACAATGGCGTGTTCCTGAGAAATGGCTGATCGCACTGATCATCGC